>MDSW01022927.1_pt1 | contig 18569 bp, 21 predicted proteins | sample 811171 | NCBI WGS metagenome assembly MDSW01 (sample SAMN05326641, study PRJNA326480) | marine metagenome | isolation source: seawater | place: Atlantic Ocean: North West | collected 2012 | reverse complement strand
TTATTTATATTTTTATTTTTTTTAAAATCTTTGACAATATCTTCAAGTTGATCTGAACTGTTATCATTAAAAGATGTTAATCTTACATATCCTATACTGTCTTCTAATACTTTTGATTTAACTGATTTGATTTCAATAATATCACGAACAATATTAAAAGTTAGAGCTTTTTTAGTACCAATTCTTCTTACTGTAATTTCAATTTCGCTACCAACTGGACCTCTCATTAAATCAACAGCTTCGGATAAGGTTTTTCCTTGAACTTGTATACCATCGATTTTTACAATGTAGTCTCCAGCTTTAACACCAACTGTCTCTGCAGGAGAACCATCGATGGGAGAAATTACTTTTACTACTCCTGCTTCCATACCTACCTCAATACCCAATCCACCAAACTCACCTTTAGTTTCTGTTTGCATTTCTTTAAGCATTTCAGGAGACATGTATGAGGAATAAGGATCTAATGATTGCAACACCCCATTAATTGCAGCATCCATAGCATCACTTTGATTTATATCTTCTACATATTCTTTATTTATTTTTTCTAAGACTTCACTGAACAAGTCAATTTTTTTGTAAATATCAGTTTCATTCGCTAATAATATTTTGAAATTAGATAAAATGAATATCAAAAAAATAAAAGTGTATGATATTTTTTTCATATCATTAATCTTTCTTTGGGAATTAGTTCAGACCACATTTTCTCTAATTCGTAAAATTTTCTTTTTTCAGGATTAAAGATATGTATAACTAAGTCTATGCCATCTACTAATTTCCAATCTTTAGAATCTTTTCCTTCAATTTTACAATTTAAAATTCCATTACTTTTTAATTCTTCGTAAACTTGCTCAGATAACGCTTGAATATGCCTAGATGATGTTCCACTAGCTATTATCATATAGTCAGCAATTGAAGATTTACCTTCTAGATCTATAGAAACGATATCGAGGGCTTTATTGGAGTCTAACTTTTTGATTATTTTATTTTTTAAATCTAAGGAATTATCCATTAATTATAAATACAGTATCAAATTTTTCTTAATTGAGAAGATGAAATATTTACTTTTTTAAAACTAATAAATTTTAGTTTATTTTTATCTATTTGCTTAAAAGCTAATGATTTCAAAGCTTTAGATTTATAAGGGTATCTATCAAATACAAGTATATTGCACTTTTTAGAAATATCTCTCCATTTTTTCCATTTATGAAAAGTTATTAAATTGTCAGCACCTAATATTAAATATAATTCTGTATTTATAAGTTTCTTTTTTAAATAGTTTAGAAGATCATATGTTTTGTTCGATTTAGTATATTTCTCAAAATAATTAACTTTAATAAATTTATATTTTTTTGTAAATTTTTTTGAGGCCTTTATTCTTTGGGTAAGTTTCGCATTACTAATTTTTTTAAATGGGTTTTTCTTTGTTATTGCCCAAATTATTTTTGATAGTTGAAATTTTATTTTTGCTTCCTTTGATATTTTTAAATGACCTAAATGACAAGGATCAAAAGTTCCACCAAGAATTCCTACTTTTTTTATTTTTCTAATCAATTTATTTTCTTATTTGACCTTTGCCATAAATTTCATATTTATAACTTACAAGCTGCCCTAATCCAACAGGACCTCTTGGAGGTAGATTATTTGTTGATATACCGATTTCAGCTCCGAAGCCAAATTCACCACCATCTGCAAATTGAGTCGATGAATTATGAATTCCTATTGAACTTTTGATATTTTTTAAAAAATAATCTGCTGCTCTTTTATCATCAGTAATGATAGCATCGGTATGCATGGTTCCAAATTGATTGATATGTTTAACTGCTTCATTTAAATTTTTAACTACTTTTGCTGAAATGTTTGCTGACAAGTATTCTATAGACCAGTTTTTATTATTTATTAAATTAGATTTGCCAGCAAATAATTTTTTTACAGTTTTGTCTCCAAAAATATTACAACCTTTTTTTTGTAAATTTTTTAAAACAGGGTTAATAAATTTTTTAGCAATATTCTCATGAAATAATACTGTTTCAGTTGCTCCACATATGCTTGTATTTCTCATTTTTGCATTTTCTAAAACCTCTATAGCCATTTTCATTTTTGCCTTTTTATCTATAAAAGTATGACAAATTCCTTCTAAATGTCCTATATATGGAACCGTAGATAATTCATCTACTTTTTTAACTAATGATTTTCCTCCTCTTGGAACTATTAAATCGATGTAACCTTTCATTTTAGAAAGCAATTTATCTACTATTTTTCTATCTTTTTTGTAAATAAATTGAACATAATTCTGATCAACTCCACAATTTTTTAAAGATATTCTAAATAAATTTGAAATTATTTTGTTTGTATTAAATGCTTCTGATCCACCTCTTAAAATAACAGCATTCCCTGATTTAAAACAAAGACTAGCAATATCTGAAGTTACATTCGGCCTACTCTCATAAATTACAGCTATTACGCCAATTGGAACTGTAACTTTTTTGATAATTAAACCGTTCGGCCTTCTCCACTTTTCAAGAATTCTATTAGTAGGGTCTTTTATTTTAATAATTTGATTTATAGATTTAATAATATTATTAATTTTTTTTTCATCTAACTCAAGTCTTTTTATTAAATTTTCTTTAATTTTTTTTTTTTTAGCAAATTTTATATCTTTATGATTTTCCAGTATAATTTTTCTTTTATTTTTCTTTAATAAGTTTGAAAATTTTTTTAATACTTTGTTTTTTTTTAATGGATCAACTTTGGTATCAAAAGCTTTTCTAGAGTTTTTTGTAATTTTTTGAAGATTTAATGTCATATTATATTTCTACCATATCATCTTTATGAATAACTTCAGACTTAGATACATATCCAAGAACTTCACTTATTTTACTAGAGTGTTGACCTTTAATCCTTACAATTTCATCAGAATTAAATGAACTAAGTCCTCTTGCATGTTCATTCATATTTTTATCTAAAATTTTAACATGGTCTCCTTTATTAAATTTTCCATTTATACTTTTAATTCCTGCAGCGAGCAGACTTTTGCCTCTTTTTAAAGCTTGAATAGCGCCTTCATCAATAATTAACTCTCCCTTTGGTGAAATTGAACTAATTATCCATTTTTTTCTAGCATCTAATTTTGAAACCTTCGGTAAAAACCAAGTGCAGTTGTTATTTTGAATAATGTTATTTATAGGTCTATCAATCAAACCATTTGCAATAGCCATATAGCAACCAGATATTTGACAGATTTTTGCAGCTTCAATCTTCGTTTTCATTCCGCCGGTGCCGTGTTCACTAATATTTTTTGAAATGTAGTTTTCAATGTTGGTATTTATTTCTTTAACATTGTTAATTAGTTTTGCCTTTTTATTTAATTTTGGATTTGCATCAAATAAACCATCTACATCAGATAATAGTATTAAACAATCTGAGCCAGAAATTTGTGCGACACGGGAAGCCAACCTATCATTATCACCATATTTTATTTCAGATGTAGCGATACTATCGTTTTCATTTACCAAAGGAATAAATCCAAGATCAAATAAATTATCAAATGTACGTTTTGCATTTATTGCCCTTCTTCTTATTTCTGTATCTTCAAGTGTTAAAAGAATTTGAGAAAGATTTAACTTAGATTTCTTGAATATTTCATTGAAAAGATTCATAAGTTCAATCTGACCAATAGATGCAACAGCTTGACTTTTATCAAGTTTTAAATTTTTTTTGCTTATATTGAGTTTTTTACAACCTAAAGCAATAGCACCAGAACTAACTATAATTACTCTTTTTTTATTTTTAATTAATTCTTTAATATCTTTTGCAAAATTTAATAACCATTCTTTTCTTATATTTTTTTTATAATCGATTAATAGAGAAGAACCTATCTTTATAACTATTTGCTTAGAATTATTTAAATACATAACCTAATAAACCTGATTTAAATTTAGCAATTAGTTCTTTATCTGTATTAGATAAAATATTCACTTTTTTCTTAATCTTTAACTCAAAAAATTTAATTTTTTCCTTTAATTCTTCTTTATCTATTAAATCTACTTTATTAAATACAATAATCTCAGTCTTTTTGATTAAATCACTACTATATTTTTTTAATTCATTTCTAATTTGCTTATATGATATCACTAAATTTTCTTCAGTTACATCTATCATATGTAACAAAATTTTACATCTTTCGATATGCTTAAGAAATTTAATTCCTAAACCAATACCTTCATGTGCGCCTTCAATTAATCCAGGGATATCTGCTAAAGTTATTTCTTTATCGTCATAAACAGCCACTCCTAAGTTTGGATTAAGAGTGGTAAATTTGTAGTTTGCAATTTTTGGATTTGCACTTGTTATAACTGAAAGAAGAGTAGACTTGCCTGCATTTGGAAGGCCTATAATTCCTATATCAGCAATTGTTTTTAATTGTAACCACATCCAAAATTCTTCACCCTTAGAGCCTTTAGTGAATTTTCTTGGAGCCCTATTTGTTGAGGATTTAAATCTAGTGTTACCTAAGCCACCTTTTCCACCAATCGCAGCAATGTATTCTTCGTGCTCTTTTTTAAAATCAAATACTAGAGTTTTGTTATCCTCTTCAAAAACTTGTGTGCCTATTGGAACCTTTAAAATTAAATCATTTCCGCCACGTCCTGTTTTATTTTGACCTTTGCCATCCTCTCCTCTTTTTGCTTTGAAGTGCTGTTGATATCTGTAATCAATAAGTGTGTTTAAATTTCTTTCTGATTTTAAAATTATGGAACCACCTTTACCCCCATCGCCTCCATCAGGACCTCCAAATTCAATAAATTTCTCTCTCCTGAAACTTGGAGAACCAGATCCTCCATCGCCTGCTTTAATAAATATCTTTACCTGATCAAGGAATTTCATAATACAACCTTTTTACTAGAATTTAGTTGTAAGTAAATTAATTGGGTTTTACTGAAACGAAAGTTCTATCTGATTTAGATTTTTTAAACTCAACTTTCCCTTTTATTAGTGAGAATATAGAATGGTCTTTACCCATTCCAACGTGTTCTCCTGGAAAAATTTTAGTTCCTCTTTGTCTTACAATAATATTACCAGGATTTACAAGCTCCCCACCATATTTTTTTACTCCAAGCCTTCTACCGGCACTGTCTCTTCCATTTCGTGATGATCCACCTGCTTTTTTTGTAGCCATAACTTATTTCGTTTTTTCTTTCATTTCAGATGCTTCAGCAAAAATGCTTCCATCTTTGTTAAAAATTTTATTAATTTTAATTAGTGAATATTGTTGTCTATGACCATTTTTTCTTCTTGAGTTTTGTCTTCTTCTTTTCTTAAAAACTAGAACTGTTCTATTTTTTCCATTTTTAACTAATTGCGCTTCAATTTTTGCACCTTTAACAAAAGGTGCTCCAACTTCTAGATTGTTATCATCTCCATAAGCTAAAACATCATTAAATTCTATTTTATCTTTAACATCCTTTAATCTTTCGATTTTAAGGATATCACTGGCCTTCACCTTATATTGCTTACCACCTGTTTGAAATACTGCAAATGTCATAATTAAATTTTTTCCGCAATATAAATCGAGAACTTATATAGTCAAGTTATATAAGCTAAAAATTATCCTTTAAATCTCTCAATTTTGTAAAGGTTTTGATTGGATCATCTGAATTTATACCTAATAGTTTTTGAATCTCTAGATTGTCAGTTCTTAAAAAAATATTACATTCAAGCTCATCCTTAAGGGTTGAAGGAATCGTAGGTTTATTATTTTTAATATTATTTTTTATTTGATTAATTTTATTAATTAGCTTTAAATTTTTGGAGTCAATACTTAAACAAAAATCAGAATTATTTTCAGTGTATTCATGTCCACAATATATCTCAGTATTTTTTGGAAAGTTTTTTAACTTATTTAATGAATTAAACATTTCAGCATATGATCCTTCAAATATTCTTCCACAACCCAATGAGAATAAAGTATCCCCTGTAAATAGAGCATTTATTTCCTTAATATAAATACATATATGTCCAGATGTATGTCCAGGAATATGTAATATTTCACATTCAAATAATTCATTTTTCCATTTCTGTTCATCTTTTAAATTAATATCAATTTCTGGAATCCTATCTTTATCTTTTTCAAAACCAGCAACTTTACATTTATATTTCTCTTTTAATCTTGAATTTCCACCTACATGATCATAATGGTGGTGAGTATTTAAAATATATTTTAATTTTAAATTATTTTTTTCAATTTCATTTATTATAGGATTAGCCTCGCTTGGGTCTATAACTGCTGCCAATAACGTTTTTGGATTAAAAATAATATAAGAGTAATTATCGTTTAAGCATTTAATTATTAAGATTTTCATTTACTTTTGAATTAAAAATATTCCTAGATCAGAAAATAAATTTCTTGTTTCCAAATTACTTTTTGAGATATTTAAAACTCTTTCTTTGTTTAAAGCTAGTGACTTTATGAAGTTTATTTTTTTATCTTCACAAAAATTAGAGAAATCTTTAATTGTGCACATATGTAGATTAGGAGTATTATGCCATTTGTGTGGCAAAGTTTTTGTTATTGGCATAGTACCCTTAAAAAGAAGATTTAATCGAACTCTCCAATGTCCAAAATTAGGTATAGTTACAATAGCTTTTCTGCCCACTCTTAATAATTCATCCAAAACTTTTTCTGGGTTAAGAAAAGCTTGCAATGTTTGACTTAAGACTACAAAGTCATAAGACGAGTCTGGAAACTGAAACAAATCCTTTTCAGCATCGCCTTCGATTACAGTTAAACCTTTAGATATACATTTTTGAACATTGCTTTTTGAAATTTCTATACCTCTGATATCATTACTAATATTATTTAGTACAAAACTCATCAGTTCTCCATCCCCACATCCAACATCTAGTACTCTTGAATTTTTTTCAATTAAATCTGCAATTATCCTAAATTCTTTTTTCATTTAATCTTTCATATGATTTATTTAAAAAGTTACTTAACGCTTTAAGGAAATCTGGAACATCTAATAAAAATGAGTCATGACCTTTATCAGAATTAATTTCAACATAACCAACATCTGCACCAATCGAATTTAGCGCAATAACAATCTCTCTATTTTCAGATGATGGGTATAGCCAGTCTGAAGTAAATGAAATTATAAAGAATTTCGTTTTACTCTTTTCAAAAGCTTTAGATAGATTGCCTCCGAACTTTTTATTTAAATCAAAATAATCCATCGCTCTAGTTATATAAAGATAGCTATTGGCATCGAACCTATCTACAAAAACTGATCCTTGGTGTCTTAAATAACTTTCAATTTGAAAATCAGCATCGAAGCTGAACTTTAAATCATCTCTCTCTTGTAAATTTCTGCCAAATTTCTCTTGAAGAGCATCCTTGGATAAATAGGTTATATGTGCAGCCATTCTCGCAACTGACAAGCCTTTATTTGGTGACAAATTTGTTTCTCCATACTTTCCATTTTGCCAATTCGCATCTGCCATGATAGCTTGTCTCCCAAGTTCGTTTAATCCGATATTTTGTGCAGAATGATTAGAAGTACAAGCTATTGGTATTGCTGTTTGAGAAGCATTAGGGTAGTTAGCAACAAATTGCAAAACTTGCATTCCACCCATTGATCCACCAGTTACACAAAATAATTTTTCTATTTCATAATGTTTAAGTAAAAAATATTGTGCATTAACCATATCGTTAATCGTAATTACTGGAAAATCATTTCCATAAGGTTTTCCAGTATTTAAATTTATACTGCTGGGCCCAAAAGATCCCATACAACCGCCTAAAACATTTGCACAAATTATAAAATATTTATCTGTATCAATTGCCTTACCTTTTCCAAGGGCATAATTCCACCAACCGTCTTTTTTTGTTATTGGATTTATACCTGTTACAAATTGATCACCTGTCAAAGCATGAAACACTAAAATTGCATTATCTTTTTTTGAATTTAACTTACCATAGGTCTCATAAGCTATAGGAAAGTCAGATATAGTTTGACCACAATCAAGCTTAAGCTGGTCCTTCACAATTAGTTTTTTTATGTTATCAAATTTATTCATATTTTCTTTAATTTATGAATTGTGAGGAAAAAAACAATTTTAGCGGTTTTTTTATCGCGCTCGCAATTCAGATAAATCAGCGCAAAGAATTATTACTAAATACAAATTTACATGTCAAACATAAAAATATATTCCTGTTAAATATTTTTTATTTGAATATAAGCTTTAAAAATGAATGTTCCAAAATTTAAAAATATAAACATTAAATCATATAAGCCTGGAAAATCAGGAGTTAATAAGAAAAAAAAATATATTAAATTATCAGCAAATGAGTCTTCGTTAGGGGTGAGCAAAGGTGTAAAAAAAATTCTTAAAAAAAAAAATATATTTTTACACAGATATCCAGATAGTAAATCTAATGCATTAAGAAGAGCGATTTCTAGAGAAGTGAAGTGTGATTTTGATAAAATTATATGTGGAGCTGGTTCTGACGAAATCATACAAATGATTTGTCAATTATATTTGAATAAAAATGATGAGGTTATTTTACCAGAGTATAGCTTTTTAATGTACAGAATTTACTCGAAAATAGTTGGTGCAAAAGTTTTATTTTCTAAAGAAATCAAATTTAAAATATCAATTGAAAATATTCTTAAAAAAGTAACCAAAAAAACAAAAATAGTTTTTATTGCAAATCCAAATAATCCAACAGGCACTTATTTAAATAAGTCAGAATTGATTTTGTTAAGAAAAAAATTAAACAAAAAAATTCTACTAGTAATTGATGACGCGTACCATGAATATAACTTGAAAAAAGATTATGTTACAGGTTTAGACTTATTTAAGAGATCGAAAAATGTATTTATTCTTAGAACATTCTCGAAGCTTTATGGCCTGGCCTCTTTGAGAATCGGATGGGGATATGGAGATAAAACAATTATAAAAGCTCTTTATAAAATTAAACCACCCTTTAATATAAATTTGCTTGCAGAAAATTGTGCAACCAAAGCTATTGCAGACAAAGGATTTGTCAAAAGATCAGTAATACATAACACTTTCTGGGGAAATAGAATTAAAAAAACTCTTTCAAACTACAATATATCTACAAATGAGACTGTTTGTAATTTTTTATTGTTAGATTTTAAAAACTGTAAAATTTCATCTAACTTGTTCATGAAAAAACTTTTTAACAATAGAATTATTGTTAGAGGCATGGATGAGTACAAAATTAAAAATTGTTTAAGATTAAGTATTGGAAATTCATCAGAAAACAAGTATCTACTTAAAGTTGTAAATAAAATTTTTAAAAATGTTTAAAAATATACTGATCATTGGATGCGGCATGATTGGGTCTTCAATTCTGAGAGGAGCCATTGCTCAAAAACTATGTAAAACGATTTATGTATTTGAGAAAAATTCTAAATACTTAAACCAAATAAAAAAAATCAACAAAAAAATTATTTTAATAAAAAAACTTGATAAAAAAATAAAGATTATGGATCTAGTTATCATTTCAACTCCCATGAGTGAATATCAAAAAATAATTTATAAATTAAATAATAATTTAAATGATACAGCATTAATTACTGACGTCGGATCAACTAGAGTAAATGTTGCAAAATTAGTTAAACAAGAACTATCGAAAAATTTAAATTGGATAATGAGTCATCCCATATCAGGATCTGAGGCTAGCGGACCAAAATATGGTAGTAAAAATTTATTTAAAAATAAATGGTGTATTTTAATTAAAAGTAAGAAAAATAAAACATTAGAAAATAAATTACGTAGGTTTTGGAAAAAATTAGGTTCCAAAGTTTTATTTATGCAAGAACAAGATCATGATAAAATTTTTTCTGTTACAAGTCATCTTCCACACTTGGTCGCATATAATTTAATTAAAACTGCTCAAGATTTTCAAAAAGCTCACAAAAAAAATATAATTAAATACAGCGCAGGTGGCTTGAGAGATTTTTCACGAATAGCGGCGTCCAATGAAATCATGTGGAGAGATATATTTTTTAATAATAGTGAAAATATGTCTAAAATAATTGATTTATTTATTAAAAATTTAAAAAATTTTAAAATGGATATTAAAAAAAAAAGAAATTCTTTGTTGCTAGACAAGCTTAAAAAATCAAAAAAAGTAAGAGAACAAATCTTGTTATTAAAACAAGATATTAGTAAACCAGATTTTGGTAGAGAAAACTAAATCTTAAATACTTTTTTTATTTCTAATTTAGCTGTTTTTTCAATTTTTTTTATTGTTTTTTTGATTGGCATAATGACCACTTTTTTTCTTGGCCCATACGCATGAATCAAATTTTTTGAATTGAGACATACAGCAACATGTCCTTTCCAAAAAATTATGTCTCCCTTTTTAAATTTGTTTATAGATTTTGATTTTTTTTTTTGATTTATCTGATCTTTTGTATCTCGGGGAAAAAATTTATTATTATAATTGTAATAAACTTGAAGAAGCGCTGAGCAATCAATACCATCAAAAGTTTTTCCACCCCATTTATATGGACAATTAATGAATAATTTTAAAATTTTAATATAATTTTTTTCTTTATTCGAAATTAAACATATGTCATTAAATTTTACCCATTGGTTTTTTTCAAACATTGCAAAACTCTTATTTTTCCTAATTATTTGCAATTTACTTCCAAACGGCAAAAATTTATTTGACGATCTTTTTTTATTATTATCTGTACCAATATAAATTGGTGATTTAAGAGTTTTAATTTTATGTGTTGGTATAAACAATTTATTTAATTTTACTTTTTTATTTATATATCCGATATAACCATCATAAAAATTTTTTACTTTATAATAATTTTTATTTTTAGACAGTACTTTAAATTTTTCACCATATATAATTTGTGAGGTTATACTAGAATTTTTATTAGGTTTTTCTAATACATTAATAATTAGTGATTTGTTGTAGAAATTATTTTTCACCAATTTTAATTTTTTTCCTTATAAACCATAAACATATTAATGATGGAATTACCATTAATGTTGTTATAATAAAAAATGTACCCCAGTCTCCATTTAACCAATCTACTAATGCGCCAGAGGATGAAGCCAGAGTAGTTCTTCCGGCAGTACCAATCGATGCAAGAAGTGCATATTGCGTTGCAGTATAAGTTCGATCAACTAGCAGCGATATAAATGCTACAAATGCAACTGTAGCAAATGCAGCTGATATATCATCAGCAATTACAGCAATCGCAAATAACCATTCTGATTTTCCCGACCATGCAAGGGCAGCGAATAAAAGATTTGTTGCTGCCATAAACCCTCCAGCCACGAACATTGTTTTAATCGTCCCCGCTCTCATAGCAAATATTCCACCGATCAGCGTAAATACAACAGTTGTAATCCAACCCAATGTCTTGGAGTAAATTGCTATTTCACCTTTGGAAAATCCTACTTCTTTATAAAATACAATCGACATTCTTCCAAGGAATGCCTCTCCAATTTTAAATAAAAAAACAAAACCTAAAATACCAATAGCAATTGAAAAACCATTCTTTTTAAAAAAACTTATTATTGGTCCACCAATTGTTCCAGTAATATATGCAATAAAGGCTGTGATAGGGTTGTTCGAACCAAGCTTACTTTGTATCATTTTATCAGTTTGTCTTTGTTTAGATTGTCTGTCAGTTTTAATTGGTTCGTGAACAAACATTAACGCAATATTCATTAAAATAACAACAGCTCCTAAAACTAAAAAAGTAGTTTGCCAATAATCTTCAATTCCTAAATTTTCGAAATATTCAGCAGTAAATAGCGCAATCACACCACCCAATTTATATCCTGTCCACCATCCAACCACTGCCATAGCTGCTCCTGCTGCCATAGCTTTTCCTTCGTTTGCATTAATTTGCTCAATTCTTAAAGCATCCACAGTTATATCTTGAGTTGCAGATGCTATTGCAATAATTAAACCCACACCGATCAATAATGCTAAATTTTGTGTTGGATTGATTAAACTCCAAACAAACAAACTGATTAATATTGTGATCTGCATTAAAACTATCCAACCTCTTCTATGGCCTAGCTTTCTTGTTAAAAAAGGAATTTGTATTCTATCTATTATTGGTGCCCACAAATAATTAAAAGCATAAACACCAAATATCAAACCTGCCCAACCTATTGTAGATCTGCTTAAACCTTCTTCTTTTAACCATAAACTTAAGCTACTAGCTATCAATACCCAGGGAAATCCACTTATCGCTCCCAAAAGTAATATTCTTAACATTCTTATATCTTTGTAGATTAATATTGAATCTGACCAACTTAATTTTTTTTTAAACATTAATATCTTCTCCAAAATGATGGAATAAATAATACTATTATAGCAAATAGTTCTAGTCTACCCAAAATCATGCCAGCACTTAAAACCCATTTAGAAAAGTCTGGTAATAAAGAAAAGTTTCCATTCGGACCTATCATGCCACCTAACCCAGGTCCTACATTTGATATAGACGTTGCGGCACCTGAAACTGCAGTTATAAAGTCCAATCCACTAATTGATAAAAGCACTGTTATAGTAAAAAAAATAACTATATATAGAAAAACAAATGAAATAATTGATGATATAAATTTTTCATTTAATACATTTTCATCATACTTTAAAACAAAGATGCCTCTTGGAAAAATATATTTTTTCAATTGCATAACAAAAAACTTGTAAAGAATATGAATTCTAAATATTTTAAGTCCACAAGCTGTTGAACCCGCACAACCACCAATAAACATTAGTACTAAAAAAAAAATCAATGGAAAACTACCCCAGTCACTATAATTTGCCGTTACATATCCTGTGCCAGTCAGAATTGAAACAACATTAAATACCACCTGTCTCAGTATGAAAGATTCTGACTCATAATTTTTTATCATTAAAAAAGCAAAAATTATAATTATAGAAAAAATAATTGTTTTAATAAAAAAGCTAATTTGAGAATCTCTGTAGAAGATTTTTTTATCTCCATTAAGGTACTTTATATAAGCTATAAATGGTATACTGCCTAAAATTATAAATACGGTAGCATTAATTTCTATTAATGCATTGTTAAAATAGCCTATTGACTCATTATAATTTGAAAAACCCCCAGTTGCTATTGTTGTCATAGAATGAGTTAAACTATCAAAATAATTCATACCAAATAATTTATAAAAAACAGCACAAGCAAAAGTTAACAAAGAATAAATAATTATTAATCTAAATGAAACTTCCTTAGACTTTGGAAGTATTTTTTCGCTACTGTCATTTGAGGAAATTTTAAATAATTGCATACCTCCAATATTCATTATAGGCATTAAAGTTATTGCCATTAAAATAATACCAATACCACCAAGCCATTGAAGTATAGCTCTCCATAAAAGAATTGCTTTAGGAGCACTATCAATGTCTGTGAGAATTGTTGATCCAGTTGTAGTTATTCCTGACATGCTCTCAAAAAAAGCATCTGTAAAACTCAAATTCAGTTCTGAGAAAATAAATGGCAAAGAGCCAAATATTGCGATTGAAAGCCACGAAAGGGCAGTCAATATAAATGCTTGTGGAAGATCAATGTTTTTATTGTGATCTAAATTAGATAAAAAGAATAATACACCAAAAATTATTGTTATAATTGATGCTGACACAAAACCCGAATCTATTTCGCTATAAATCAACTGAATTATGACAGGTATTAGCATAAATACCCCTAAAATTATCTGAAGAGTGCCAAGTGTATAAAAAACAGTTTTATAATTGTACATTTTGCTTGGACAATATTTTATGGTAAATAAATTTCAACATTTTAACAATCAATAAAACTGTTAAAATATCAATAAAACATGAAGCAATCGATAAATAAAACAATTATTGATAATACAAATGCTTGGCCATTTGTTGAGGCCAAAAAAATCCTTAAAGAGAGAAAGCAATATATAGAAAAAAAAAATAAAATTATTTTACAAACAGGTTATGGACCAAGTGGATTACCACATATCGGTACTTTTGGAGAAGTTGCCAGAACATCGATGGTTGTCAATGCACTAAACATGTTAACTGATATTCCAAAAGAAATTATTACGTTTTCAGATGATATGGACGGTTTAAGAAAAGTTCCAGACAATGTACCAAATAAAGATTTATTAGAAAAAAGTTTAAATAAACCGCTTACAAAAGTTCCTGACCCATTTAAAAAGTTTAGTAGTTTTGGTGAACATAATAATGAAAAGTTGAAAAATTTTCTGAATGAATTCGGATTTAAATATACCTTTAAAAGCTCAACTAGTCTTTATTCCTCAGGTCAGTTTAACGATACACTTAAATTAGTTCTACAAAATTATAAGGGAATAATGGATATAATTATTCCGACATTGGGAAAGGAAAGACAAAAAACTTATTCACCATTTCTGCCAATTTGTCCAGATACTGGAAAAGTTTTGGAAATACCAGTAATTGAAATTGACGAAAGTAAATCAAAAATTGTTTTTGATAATAATGGTGAAAAATTAGAGAAAAGTATTTTAAATGGAGAATGTAAATTACAATGGAAAGTTGATTGGGCAATGAGGTGGTATGCGCTGGATGTGGATTTTGAAATGTATGGAAAAGATTTAATTGAAAGTGCAATTCTTTCTACAAAAATTATAAATTTATTAGGGAAAAGAAATCCCTCTGGATTTGCATACGAATTATTTTTAGACGAAAAAGGAGAAAAAATTTCAAAATCAAAAGGTAATGGAATAACCATTGACCAATGGTTAGAATTTGCATCGCCTGAAAGTTTATCTTTATTTATGTATCAAAATCCTAAAAGAGCTAAAAAACTTTACAAAGAAGTAGTACCTAAAGCTGTAGACGAATATTTAGATTTAATTGATAAATCAAAAAAACAAAATGAAAAACAATTAATTTTAAATCCTGTTTGGCATGTACATAATGGAAAGGTTCCTAAGGAAGAAATGATAATGACTTTTTCGATGCTCTTAAATTTAGTTGAAACTAGTAATGCAGATTCTAAAGATTTACTTTGGAAGTTTGTTAAAAAATATAAACCAACTATTAAAGAGGAAAATTTCCCAATTTTTGATAGGCTGATTGAATATTCGATTAAATTTTTTAATGAAGTTATTAAAGAGAATAAAAAATATAAAAAACCAAACAATAACGAAAAAAAAGCGTTAGAAGCATTAATAAAAACATTGGCAGATTGTAATGACAAAATGTTACCTGAGGAAATACAAACAAAAATTTATTCTGTTGGAAAAGAGAATGGTTATAATGATAATCTAAGGGATTGGTTCAAATTAATTTATGAAGTTGTTTTTGGAGATGAAAATGGTCCAAGAATGGGTTTTTTTATAAGTTTTTTTGGTATTAAAGAAACAAAAGAACTTATCTCAGAAAAAATTAATAATGTTTGAAAAAATTAGATCATTAATTTTTAAATTTGACCCTGAAACAGCTCATGATCTAGCTATTAAGGCATTAAAAACAAAATTATTACCAGTAAAAGTTAAAAATTATGAATCTCTAAGAGTTAAGTTTTTAGAAAAAGAAATCCCAAATCCCATAGGTATAGCAGCTGGTTTTGACAAAAATGCAGAGATATATAACTCTTTGTTTAAGTTAGGGTTTGGATTTGTCGAAGTCGGAACTATTACTCCAGAACCTCAATATGGAAATCCTAAACCAAGAGTATTTAGATTAGAAGAGGATGAAGCATTAATAAATAGGCTTGGTTTTAACAATATCGGGTCAGAAAAAGCTTCACATAATATAAATAGCAATACTCCAACAGGGTTATTAGGAATTAATATTGGACCAAATAAAGATACAAAAAATATGATAGAGGATTATATAAAGTGTTTTAAAACCTTAAATCATTTAGGGGATTATATTACAATAAATATTTCGTCACCAAACACTGAAAACTTAAGAAGTTTTCACAATCCAAAAGATCTAGAGGAATTATTAAATATTCTAAATGAAGAAAAAAAAAAAATAAATTCTAATATAAATATTGCAGTTAAAATTGCACCAGATATACGAAATAAAGACCTAGATGTTATTGGAGATATACTTTTAAAAAATAAAGTAAAATTTGTAATCATCTCAAATACATCAGATGGAACAAGGGAAAACTTAAAAAATGTTAATAAATTTGAAAAAGGAGGCTTATCAGGAAAACCGATAGAACAAAAATCGAATTTATTGATAAAAGAATTTTTTAAAATATTTAATAATAAAATTAAGATAATAGGAGTAGGAGGGGTTGACTCAGGTAAAAGTGCATATGAAAAATTTATTTCCGGAGCAAGTTATATTCAATTATATACAGGTATGGTTTACAAGGGACCCAATATAGTGAATAAAATTTCTGATGAATTAAATGATTTTTTAAGTTCTGATGGTGTAAAAAACATTGAAGAAATAATAGGATCTAAGTAATTATAAACTTGACTGAAAAGTGTAGCTGAAATATATATCTCAAAATTATTATGTCTAAAAAATGTGAACTCACTGGTAAAATACCTTTAAAAGGTCATAATGTTAGTCATGCTAACAACAAAACCAAAAGAAGATTTTTACCAAATTTAAAAAAAGTTAGATTTAAAAGTGAGTCTTTAAAAAAATCGTTAAAGTTAACTGTTTCAAATGCTGGAATGAGAACAGTGGATAAAAAAGGGAGTTTTGATCAATTTTTAATAACGGCAAAACAAAAAAACCTATCTCCTAGACTTAAAAAAATTAAAAAAATTCTTTTAGCTAATAGCGCTTAATTTTTGTATAATTAAATATTGATGAATAAAACCATTTTATTGTTATCAATATTAATGGGACTAATTGTACTTACTTCAAATTATTTAGTACAATTTCCTGTTAAATATTATGGTCTATCTGAATTATTGACATATGGTGCATTCACTTATCCTGTAGCTTTTTTAATTACAGATCTTGCAAATAGATCTTTTGGCAAAGAGGTAGCAAAAAAAATTGTTTACTTGGGATTTTTTATTGGAATTTCGTTTACACTTTTTTTCTCTACAAATTTTTCAGATTTAATTTCAATTAGAATTGCGATTGCTTCTGGTACAGCATTTATTATATCTCAAAGATTAGATGTCTATGTATTTGATAAACTTAGAAATAAGTATTGGATTATACCACCTTTGGCATCCTCAATTAATGGTTCAGTAATTGATACATTTTTGTTTTTCTCAATAGCATTTTATGCAACTGGAATACCTTGGTTTACTCTAGCACTTGGAGATTTAGCTGTAAAATTTTTTGTAGCTCTTCTAATGTTAGTTCCATTTAGAATTTTATTAAAAACTTTTAAACCAGTTTAAATTATCTCAATAAAAATTTATAAGATAATATTTTATAAACTAATTTAGCTACTAAAAAATTATAACTATTAAATCCTTTGATTGGAGCTAATTCGTTAACATCTGCACCAACAATTCTTGAATTTTTGCATGCAATTTTTATTATTTCTAATGCTTCTTCCCAAAATATTCCACCCGGTTCTGGAGTTCCTGTTGCTGGCATAATGCTAGAGTCTAATCCATCAACATCAAAAGTAATGTAAACATCTTTATTTTTAATTTGTTTTTTAAATTGTTTCAAATCCCACTTTTTTTTATCTTTTGCCCAATAAATACTTATTCTTTTATTGTTCTTTTTTAAAATTGGAATTTCTTCTGCTGAAATATTTCTAATACCAAAAGATACAACAGATATATTTTTAAAATCTATACATCTTCTAATAGCTGAGGCGTGGGAAAATTTTTCACCAGCATAACTTTCTCTTAAATCAGCATGAGCATCAAAATGTAAAAGAGTTAGTTTTTTGTATTTTTTAGCAAAGGGTTTTATACAACCCGGTGTAATAGAGTGTTCACCACCTAGAGTAATAGGAAATAACTTATTATCTAAAATTTTTTTATTTATCTCAGCTATTTGATTTATTGCTTTATTAATATTGTTATTAATTTTAAATGGTTTTAATGTTTTTATACCAATTTTTTTAAAAGGCTCACACTCTAGTTCCTCATCATATAATTCAACTTGATGAGAAGCTTTTATTATTTCCCTAGGTCCATATTTTGTGCCACCACCATAACTTACAGTTTTTTCTAATCCAAAAGGTACAACAACAGCTTTTTCTCTAAAATTGAACTTATTATCAATTCCTAAAAAACCTTGTTTATTAGTTAAATAATTCAAATTAATACCTAAAAATTTTCGAATAATTTTTTCTTTCTCGATTTTTCCATTCAGCATTGTGATAAGCATCACTAGCAATTAGTGGAAGAACACTAGTTGCTTCAGCAAAAACCATTTGTTCTTTTGTTACATCTACTTTACCCCAAGAGCTTGCCTCTTTCAGAGTAGAACTGCTGCACGCTCCATCTCTAGAATCTGCAACTGTAATTTGAACAGCATATTTATGCATATCAACATTTTTACCTAATAACTCAGCACATATAACTGTATCCTGAATAAAATTTTTTGGAACACCTCCACCAATCATAAATAGACCTGA
>MDSW01000076.1_pt1 | contig 18570 bp, 19 predicted proteins | sample 811171 | NCBI WGS metagenome assembly MDSW01 (sample SAMN05326641, study PRJNA326480) | marine metagenome | isolation source: seawater | place: Atlantic Ocean: North West | collected 2012 | reverse complement strand
TATGTCTGATAAAATTCAAAAGTTTTTTTCTGGAAATTTAGAAGTAGATCTATTAGATGAGCTACAACCACCTGATGGTTCTCCGATAGGATCTAATGATATGTATCTATATAAATGCGGTAGTGAATTATAACTTTTCTTCGTGAAGGGCTGTTCCTGTTCCATCAACAATTATTTTATTATCATAATCAAATATTTGAGTTTTAAATATTCCAAAATGTTTTTTCCTAATAATTTTAATAAGCTCAATGCGGACATAATATTTTTTATTAGGATATAATGGTCTTTTGAAACTTAAATTTTGTGCAACGTGTATTGATCCTTTGCCCGGAAATTTTGTTCCCATTACTCTACCAAATGAGGTTACAGAAAACAGCCCATGAACGATTGGTTTTTTAAATCTTGTTTTTGCAGCATAGTCTTCATCTAAATGAATAGGGTTGTTATCACCACTCAGTTTTGCAAATTCGTTTACCATGTCCTGAGTAATAGAAAACTCCTCTCTGTAATAATCACCAATTTTTAATTTCATTAATTTATTTTATTAGCTACCATTAAATCACCTGATTTAATCAGATTACTGGGTATCAAAGATGCAATTATCGATATTAAAAAAACAATTGTTATTGTAAAAATGATATCGACAAAATTTAATTCTATAGGGTATGACTCAAGTATTGAGCTTGTCATATTTATTTTTACTATCCCAAAGTATTCTTGAATTAATGATGTTCCTACACCTAAAAAAGTTCCAAACACTATTCCAGAAAAACCAATTAAAACTCCTTGCAAAATAAATATTTTTTTTATTTGACTTATAGAGATTCCAAATGATAGAAGTGTTTTAATGTCTTTTCTTTTTTCAATACCCATCATAGAGAGTAGAAAAAAAATGTTCAAAGAGCTTAGAAGAAGAATGATTGAAAAGACTATATATACAATTAGTTTCTCTGTTCTTAGAATCTTAAATAAACTTTCTCTCTGTTCAGAAAACCCTAAAACTCTAAATTCACTTCCAATAATGTTCTTTATTTCTAGTCTAACATTCTCAGGATTAAAACCTTTTTTTACTTCAACTTCATAAGATGATATTTTTGTTTCTTTTTCAAATAGTCTTTGGGTAAAATCTAATGTTGTAAAAGCGTAATTATTATCAAAACTTTTTTCAATAGCAAAAATACCTGTAGGCTTTAATTGTTCTTTCTTATATATTTTTTGTCTCGTTATATTTGGATTTAATTTTTTGGAATCAGACAAAGCATAGACATTAATGTTTTGAAAGTTTGAATTTGTTTTAATTCCAAGAGAATATTTTAAGCCCCTGCCAAAGACCGCTCGCTCCAGATTATCTTTATTTATTTCAAAGTTTCCCTCTACTAAATTTGCTTTAATTTTACTTTTTTTTAGGTAATCATTATCCACTCCTTTTAAGTACCCTACAGCTTCATTCTCCTCATTTTGAAATAAAACTTTATTCTCTAAAATACCTGCGACGTACTTTACTCCATTTATTGATAATATTTTCTCTTTTATTGTATTATTAAAATATTTATTTTCTTTATGTTCAATTTTTATATTGGGATCAAAATCTTTATAAATTGACATTAATGTATTTTCCAATCCGTTAAAGACAGAAAGAACAATAATCATAGCTGCAGTTCCAATGCTAATGCTAGCAATTGAAAAGTAAGAAAGAAAATTTATAAATGTTTTCTTTTTTTTTGAAAACACGTAACGCCATGCAATAAACAATGATAATTTCATTATTGTTTTTTAGATGGGATATTTAAGTCAGAGATTATTTTATTTACCCTTGCCGCATCGTGTTCTGTGCTATCAAAAATAAATTTAATTTCTGGTATCTTCCTGATTTTCTTTCCAATAGATTTTACAATAAATTGTTTTACTTCATGTTTTCTCTCAATTAATATGTTTTCTACAAAAGAAGTTTTTTTATTATTTAAAACACTTATAAATATTAGAGCAATGCTAAGATCAGGAGATAGTTTAATTCCCATTACTGTAATAAACTCATTTTTTAAAAAAGATTTTCCTTTTCTAATAAAATATTCATTTACAACCCTATGAATTAAACTTTCATGTTTTTCAATTCTTTGCCGCTTCAATGTATTAGCAATTAATTTTATCGACTCTAATTTTATGTCTTCCACCCTCAAAACTAGATTTTATAAACGCTTCAAATATTAAGCATTGTTCTTCTAAACTAATAAATCTTGCAGGTAAGCAAAGCACATTAGAATTATTATGTGTAACTGCTAATGTTGCAATATCTACATTCCAACAAACAGCAGCTCTTATTCCGTTGTGTTTGTTTGCCGCCATAGCAACCCCATTTGCACTTCCACAAATTAATACACCAATATTTGAGTTGTCTTTTAATGTTTCTTTTGATACAAGGTGAGCGAAGTCTGGATAGTCGACAGAACCCTCATCTTTTGTTCCAAGGTCAACAAAATCTATTTCTTTTTCTTTGATGATTTCTTTTAATTTTTCTTTATAATTAAATCCAGCATGATCGGAGCCTAAAATTAATTTCATTTATTTTCTTTTAACATTACCTGATATCAATATACTAATTTCATAAAGACCAACCAATGGTACCGCCATAACAATTTGACTAAAAGGATCTGGTGGAGTGAGCATGGCCCCAAAAACTAAAATTATGACTATGGCGTGCTTTCTATAACTTCTTAAAATTGTTTTATTGACAATCCCTGCCTTAGTTAAAAAGAAAATCACCATAGGCAATTGAAATAAAAGTCCAGAAGCAAGAACTAAGGTGGTAATTGTTGATACATATGAAATTATATCAAACTCGTTTAGTATGGAAGGATCTATCTGATAGTTTGCAAGAAAGTTTATTGAAATTGGTGTTAGAATAAAATATCCAAAAAGAACTCCAATAAAAAAAAGAAGAGACACATAAAAAGTAGCCCCTTTTGCAGCTTTTTTTTCATTCATATACAAACCAGGAGAAATGAATTTCCAAAACTCCCAAAAAGCATAAGGAAATGAGCAAATTATTCCAATAACAAAAGAGGAAGAAATATGCATCATAAACTGGCCCGCCATTTGTCTGCTCTGTATTATGAAAGGTAACTCTTCAATACAGAAGGATGAAATACCAAAATTTAAACCTAAATCACAAAGCATATTATATGTCCAAAAATCACTTTTTGATGGACCCAATAATATTATCCCAAAAACGATCTCTTTGCTTAAAAAAGCGATAATAGCAAAAACCAAAATAGAGGCTAGTGATCTAATTATATGCCATCTAAGTTCTTCTAGATGGTCGATAAAAGACATTTCTTTTTCTTGCTTCATTTATTTATGTAGAGGAAATTCAGATGCCCAATTATTTATTTGTGATTTAACAGAGTTTATTTCATTTTTATCATTAATAACCCTATCAATAAATTCTACAATTTTTATCATGTCTGACTCTAACATTCCTCTTGTGGTTATGGCAGCAGTTCCTACTCTCATTCCGGATGTTATAAAAGGTGATTCTGTATCGTAAGGCACCATATTTTTGTTGATGGTAATATCTGCTTTACCAAGGTTTTCCTCTGCTGTTTTTCCATTAATATTTTTATTTCTTAAGTCAATTAGCATTAAATGGTTTTCTGTTCCTTTTGATATTATATTATATCCTTTTTTAATAAATTCATCCGCCATCTTTTTTGCATTTTTTTTCACTTGCACAATATAATCGAGATATTTATCGGATAAAGCTTCTTTAAAGGCTACTGCTTTTGCTGCAATTATATGTTCAAGAGGTCCCCCTTGTGTTCCAGGAAAAACACCTGAGTCTAATAAAGATGATAATTTTCTTGTAATCCCCTTAGGTGTCTTGATCCCAAAAGGGTTATCAAAATCATTTCTCATCATAATAATACCACCCCTTGGACCTCTTAAGGTCTTGTGGGTTGTGGATGTTACAATGTCACAGTGTTCTAACGGATCATTTAATAATCCTCTTGAAATTAATCCAGATGGATGTGCTATATCTGCAAGAACTAATGCCCCAACCGAGTCCGCAGTTTCTCTGATTCTTTTATAATCCCAATCTCTGCTGTAGGAAGAGGCACCACATATTATCAATTTTGGTTTTTCTTTTTTTGCTGTTTCTTCCAGTTGTTCATAGTTAATAATTCCATCTTCTTTCCTAACACCATAAAAATATGATTTATAAATTTTACCTGAGAAATTAACTAAAGACCCGTGAGTCAAATGTCCTCCATGCGCTAAATCAAAACCAATAATTTTATCGCCTGGATTTAGAATAGCAAGCATTACGGCAGCATTTGCTTGTGCTCCTGAGTGTGGCTGAACATTTACCCAGGTAGCATCAAAAAGAGTTTTTAATCTCTCTCTGCATAAATCTTCAATTTCATCAACTACTAAGCACCCCCCATAATACCTTTTCCCAGGAAGACCTTCAGCATATTTATTAGTTAATATACTTCCAGAGGCCTCCATTACTTCATCAGAAGCATAGTTTTCAGAAGCTATTAATTCAATTCCCTCAGTTTGTCTTTTCTTTTCAAGCTCAATTAATTCAAATAGTTTTTTATCTCTCATATTACTATAAATATTCGTTATTTTAGCTGGATATTGATTAATTTGTATTCACCAATAATTATACCTTAAAAGTAATGAAGATTGAAGAATTAAGAACAAAAATTGATAAAATTGACACAAAAATTTTGAAGTTTCTTAACGATAGAATGGACCTTGTTCATGAAATTGGTTTAATAAAGAGTGCTGCTAAAGAAAGTGTATACAGACCTGAGAGAGAAAAAGAAATTATTGAGAGGCTTAACAGTTTAGCTAAAGGTAAATTGAATAAGGAATCAATTAAGGCAATTTTTCAGGAAATATTTGCAGTAGCAAGAAATATTGAGCTTCCTGAAAAGATATCATACTTAGGTCCAGAAGGAAGTTTTACTCATCAGGCCGCAGAAAGTAATTTTGGTTCCACCAGTAAGTATCTTCCTCTAAATTCAATTAAATCTGTTTTTAGTTCTGTTCAATCTAAAAAAGCAAAGTATGGAATAATTCCCCTTGAAAATAATCAAGAGGGAATAGTACAAGAAACAATAGATTTATTAGGACAAAGCACACTTAAGATTATTGCGGAGCTTCCAATGTCGATTACATTTTCTTTTGCTACTAGGTCTAACGTAGTAGATAAAATAAAAAGAATTTATTCAAAGGATATTGCTTTTAAACAATGTAAGGAATTTATAAGAAATTATTTTTCGGATGATATTGATTGTATTCCTGTTAATAGTACAAGCGCTGCTGTAAATTATGCAGATAAGCAAACAGATTCTGCTGCTATATGTTCAAGGTTTGCGGCAGTACAAAAGAATGTTCCTATCCTCTTTGATAAGATTGAAGACTCTACAAATAATCACACTAGGTTTGTTACATTGTCCTCAATATCGAATAAAATAAAGTCTAAAAGTGATAAAACTTCAATTCTTGTTAATCTATCAGACGGTCATGGTGTTCTGGCTGAATTTCTCCAAGAATTTCATGATGCTAAAATTAATTTAACTAAGTTAGAAAGCCGACCAGCTAAAAAGGGGACAGATTTTAAATATGTTTTTTATATTGATTTTGAAGGCCATTATTTAGATAATAATTTCCAAATTATTTATAAGAGGTATAATGATAATATTAAACTTTTAGGTAGTTATCCCCGAATGATTTAGTAATTATTTGGCAACTCATACTTTTTCCATTTCTTAATTACTAAACGGATATCTTCAGGTAGATCAGAGTCAAAAAACATTTCCTTTTTTGTTTTTGGATGTTTAAATCCTAAGCTTTTAGCATGTAAGGCTTGCCTGTCAATAATCTGGAAACTATTTTCTACGAATCGCTTATAATTTGAAAACCTATTTCCTTTTAATATTTGATTCCCACCATAAGTTTTATCACAAAATATAGGATGACCTATGTGTTTCATGTGTGCCCTAATTTGATGTGTTCTTCCAGTTTCAAGTTCGCACTCTATTAGGGATATGTAATGAATATTCTCAATAACTTTATAATGAGTAATAGCCTTTTTCCCCAATGTATTTTCTGGGAAACCTTCCATTATTCTTCTGTCTTTTATCGATCTTCTAAGGTTAACATTTACTGTCCCTTTCTCTTTTTTTGGTATTCCCCAGATTAGTGCTTGATAATTTCTCTTTATGGTATGATTAAAAAATTGGGAAGCTAAAGAATTCATAGAATTTTTATTTTTTGCAATAACCATAAGGCCTGATGTTTCTTTATCTATTCTGTGAACTAACCCTGGTTTTCCGATATTTCCTTCCATTTCTGGTAGATTCTTAAAGTGATAAACTAATGCGTTTACTAGCGTCCCTTCCCAATTATCATGGGCAGGGTGAACAACCATTCCCGGAGCTTTATTTATAATAATGATGTCATCATCTTCAAATACAATTTTTAGTTCAATTTTCTCAGGTTTAATTGTGTTATCTCTTTTCTCTTTTTCAAGCATAACAGTCAATTCGTCTAATGGTTTAATTTTATAGCTCGGCTTAATAGTTTTGCCATTTACTTTTACCATTTTTTCTTTGATTCCATTTTGAATCCTAGATCGTGTTACATTTGGCATTTTATCAAAAAGGAATTTATCAATTCTAATTGGAATCTGATTTGGATCTATTTTAAAGACAAATTGCTCTAAATTTTTATTCCTCATTTTTTTTTGCAATTTCCCAATATTTATCCATTTCTTCTAAATCCATTTCTTCTAAATTTTTTTTCTCTTGATGAATTATGAATTCCATATTGCTAAATCTTTTGATGAATTTTATGTTCGTCCTTTCAAGCGCTTCATCTGGATCTATATTTAAAAATCTTGCAAAGTTTATAATGGAAAAAAGAACGTCACCAATTTCGTTTTGAATCTTATTTTTGCTTGAGCTTTTTGTTATTTCTATTTTCATTTCATCAAGTTCTTCATATATTTTTTCAAGCACTTGATTTTTATTTTCCCAATCAAAACCTACTGATCTCACTTTTTCTTGTATTCTTATAGCTTTCATTAATGAGGGAATTCCATTAGGTATATTATTAAGTGTTGCTTTATTTTTTCTCTTTGATTTTTTGATTTTTTCCCAGCTTTTTATGACCTCATCTGATGACTTTATTTTTTTATTACCATAAATATGCGGGTGTCTTTCTTTAAGTTTTTTAATAAGTTTTTTAGTAACAGTATTGAGGTCAAATTTATTTTCTTCTTTTGCAATTTTACAATAAAAAAGAATGTGTAAAAATAAGTCTCCTAATTCTTCTTCCATATTATTATAATCTTCTTTAATTATAGCATCTGATAATTCATAAACTTCTTCTATTGTCATTTGCCTTAAAGATTTTATTGTTTGCTCCTTGTCCCATGGACACTCATCTCTCAATCTGTTAATAACCTGTATTAACTCTTCAATTAGTATTTTTTTACTTTTCATTGTAGAGGAATAAGAAAAAATCATTATTTAAATAAAGATAAGAAACTGATTTTATAACTTTGTAAATATGACAGAAACAATAATTGCAATTGTACTTGTAGGATTTTTTTTCCTTGCTTTATCTCTTAGAATTATTTTAATAAAAGATGGTGAGTTTAAAGGTACTTGTGCTTCACAAAACCCCTTCTTAAATACTGAAGGAAAAGAATGCGGTTATTGTGGTAAAGTTGTTTCTCCAGGCGCTGACTGTAAGAAAGCTTAGTATGGCTCTTATTAAATCTATTTCAGGAATAAGAGGTACTCTTGAAAATATACCAGGCGAATCTCTTTCTGACTATGATATCAAGCAATTTACACTTGCTTATTCACAAGAAATTGTTTCCAAAGAGAGCTCATCTCTTGTTGTTCTTGGAAGAGATGCCAGAAAATCTGGTAAAAAAATATCAGAACTTGTAATAAAAACTTTAATAAATGATGGTTTTGATATTCTTGATCTAGGTTTGGTTACCACTCCAACTTTAGGAATTTCAGTAAAACACAATAAAGCAGCAGGAGGGATTATGATTTCAGCAAGTCATAACGACGAGAAGTGGAATGCATTAAAACTCTTAAATAATCAAGGAGAATTTTTAACTCCAGAAAAAGTAAATTCTGTTATCCAAGAAATTGAGAGATTTCCTAAAAAAAATGGTACAGGAAAACTTATTAAATATGATAATGCCTTAAGGGACCATATAGAATTAATTATATCTCAGGGATTTATAAATTTTAAATTGTTGAAGAAAAAAAAACTCTCAATAGCTGTCGATGGAATCAATTCAGTTGGTGGTATTGCAATACCTGAGTTTTTAAGAAAAATTGGTATTGAAAATATAAGAGAAATTAATTGTAAACCTAATGGTGAATTTGCACACAATCCTGAGCCATTGCCAGAAAATATTACTGAAATATGTGATGTTATAAAAAAAGGAAATTTTGATCTTGGTTTAGTTGTTGATCCAGACGCTGATAGGTTATGTTTGGTTGATGAAAATGGAGAGCCTTTTGGAGAAGAATATACTCTTATTGCTGCAGCTGATTTTATAATGAAAAGATCTAAAAATCCAGTAACGTGTTCAAACCTATCTTCTTCTTTAGGTTTAAAAGTACTTACTGAGAGATATTCCGGAAAATATTTTTCTTCACCAGTTGGTGAGATAAATGTTGTGGAAAAAATGAAAAGCGTAAGTGCAATAATAGGAGGCGAGGGCAATGGTGGTGTAATTTATCCAAAGACTCATTTTGGTAGAGACTCCTTGGTTGGAGTAGCTATGATATTATCATTAATAACTGAAAGTGACATGACTCTCTCTGAAATCAAAAAATCACTTCCTGAGTTTCATATTACTAAAAGTAAAATGACCTCTAATCTAGGAATGGAAAAGATTATAGATTATTGTAAAAAGGAGTATGTTAACAAAGAAATTAATTTATCTGATGGTATAAGGATCGACTTTAATAATTCCTGGGTGCATATTAGAAAATCAAATACTGAGCCAGTTTTAAGGATAATTTCAGAAGCTAAATCAAAACAGGAATCTATTGAATTATCCAAAAAAATAATATCTAAATTGCGTTTATTATGAATGTATACTTTGATAATGCTGCAACGACACCTCTGGATAAAAAAGTATTAGAAAAAATGCTTCCTTATATGGAGCAAGAGTATGGAAACCCATCCTCAATTCATAAACGTGGAAGAGAGATTAAATCAGCCATAGAAAAGTCAAGAAGCAAAGTTGCTGAATTATTATCATGTGAGCCTGGAGAGATTTTTTTTACTTCAGGAGGTACTGAAGCGGATAATATGTTTCTAATTAATACTGTTTTTGAAAAGAAAATAGATACTTTAATTACAACAAAAATAGAACATCATGCGGTTTTACATTGTTGTCATTACTTGAGTAAAGTAAATAAGACGAAAATAAGGTTTATAGAAACAAACGAAAAAGGGGCTATTAATTATCAAGATCTAGAGGATGCCCTAAAGTCAAATAAAAGAAGTTTAGTTTCACTTATGCACGGAAACAATGAAATTGGTAATATTAATAACCTCAAAAAAATTTCTAAGATATGCACACAGTATAATGCTCTTCTTCATTCAGACACAGTCCAAACTATTGGTCATTATAAAATTGATTTAAATGATATAAATATAGATGGAATTGTTGGCTCCGCTCATAAGTTTCATGGTCCAAAGGGTGTTGGTTTTTTGTATTTAAATAATAAACATAAAATATCTCCTTATATTCATGGTGGTTCTCAAGAAAGAAATATGAGGGGAGGAACTGAAAACGTTTACGGTATTATAGGGCTAGCTGAAGCATTAAAAATATCTTGTGATGCAATGGACGAACATAAAGAAAGGATTATATCAGTTAAAAGAAAAATGATAGATCTTTTAAAAAATAAAATTGATGGTATAAAATTTAATGGCTTATCTGATAATCTTGAAAAAAGTCTTTACACTGTACTTAATGTCAGCATTCCAGGCATTGAAGATCAGCAAATGTTTTTATTTAATCTTGATATGAATAATATTGCAGCTTCTGGTGGAAGCGCATGTTCAAGTGGTTCTAGTATAGGATCTCATGTTCTCAATGAAATTGAAAAATATGATGGCCATTCATCAATAAGGTTCTCTTTTAATAAATATAATTCCATTGAGGAGGTTGAATATGTTGTTGATAAAATTTTAGAAATTATGAAAATTTAAAATGGATGTGCTAACCAAATAAAAAATCCATAAATAAGGTATCTGACAAATCTAGCTAAAGAATAAAATAGATATTTTTTTCGGTCAAACCCAATAGCACCAATGACAGCACAGGTAGCAGAAAAAGGCAAAGGGGTAATTGCAGCAACCACTATAACTAGCCAGCCAAAAGAGTAAATTTTACGTTCATATTTTCCAATAATATTTTTTTTCATTATTTCGTATAGCCAGGTTTTATGTAAATATTTTCCAAATAAAAATGCAACAAAACCAGCCAAGTATGATATTACTGAAAAAGCTAAGACATATATTGGATATATTTCTAATGGTTTTGAAGTTATTGACCATATCATAAATAATTCTGGGGGAATTATACCAAGAACAACTTCAGATAGAAAAAAAAGAATAAAAACGAATGTTGTTGGTAAATCAAAAGTAATTTGATCTTTCAAGGCCGAGAGGTCAAGGAAATTAAATAGTACCTTATAAAATACGATTGCGACAGCAAAAAAAAGTAAGCCCCTAAAAAAGTTTTTTAAGAAAAAAAATAGTCTGACCTTATTTCTCCTTAACATTTTATTGGTGTTTTATTTATTGCAGCATAATATAAACTAATTATATATATTTTTGTTACATGAATAAAAAAATGTCATTATCTGCAGATTCTATATTAAAAGTTTATGGTTCAAAAAAAGTGGTGAATGATGTATCAATAGAACTAAAGCAAGGAGAAATTGTAGGGTTATTAGGTCCAAATGGAGCTGGTAAAACAACAACTTTTTATACAATAGTTGGACTTATAAGGCCGGATAAAGGAAATGTAAGTTTAGGTGAAGAGAATATAACTAAATTACCAATGTATGAAAGAGCTAGAAAAGGCATCGGGTATTTAGCCCAAGAAGCTTCAGTCTTCAGGGACCTTAGTATTCAAGACAATATACTGGCAGTATTAGAAAACCAAAATATTTCAAAAAAAGATAGATTTAAAAAAGCAGATATATTAATGAACGAATTTGGTTTAATTAGTATTAAAAATAACAAAGGAAAAGTTCTTTCAGGCGGAGAAAGAAGAAGAACAGAAATAGCTAGAGCTCTTGCAACAGAGCCTAAATTTATTCTTTTAGATGAGCCTTTTGCTGGAGTGGATCCAATAGCTGTGGAAGAAATTCAAAACATAGTATATTCTTTAAAAAATAAAAACATTGGTATATTAATCACTGATCATAATGTTGATGAAACCTTATCCATAACAGATAGGTCTTATTTGATGTTTGAAGGTAAGCTTCTAAAATCTGGAACTTCGGAAGAACTTGCGTCCGATACGCAAGTCAGAAAGTTATACTTGGGTGAGAGGTTTGAGTTAAAAAGGAAAAGATAATATCATGGGTCTTTTAACCTCTGCAGGTAAGTTTATTCTGGGAAGAAGGTTAAATTCTATTAATAATTTCTCAAGAAATCCATTAAAGTTTCAGTATCAAATTTTAAAGGAATTGTTGTTAAAAGCAAAAAATACAGAATATGGAAAAAAGCATTTTTTTAAAGAGGTTATAGCTTATGATGATTACAAGAATAATATTCCGGTTGTTAATTATGAAGAATTTTTTCCTGAAATTAGAAAGGTCTTATCAGGTGCTGAAAACATTATTTGGCCTAAAAACTTTAAATGGTTTGCTAAATCTTCTGGAACAACAAATGACAAAAGCAAATTTATTCCTGTATCAGAAGATTCATTAAAAAAAAATCATTTTAGGTCCGGGAAAGATTTGCTTTCTCAGTATATAAATAATAATACTTCAAGTGTTTTTGATGGTTATTCCGTGGCTCTTGGGGGAAGTAGGCAGTTAGCTCCCTATGAAAAAAATAAAAAGATTTTTGTTGGAGATATTTCAGCAGTTTTATTAAAAAATTTGCCCTTTTGGGCTCAGACAATTAGAACTCCCAAATTGGGTGTTGCGATGATGCCTGAGTGGGAAGAGAAAATAAAATTAATGGCTAAAATAACTTCAAAAAAAAACGTAACTAGCCTGTCAGGTGTTCCAACATGGACAATTGTTTTAATAAAAGAAATTTTAAAAAATACCGGGGCAAACAATATACTTGATATATGGCCCAATTTAGAACTTTTTATTCATGGAGCTGTTTCTTTTGTTCCTTATAAAAAGGTTTTTAATGAATTAATACCTTCGAAAAAGATGAACTATTTAGAAACATACAATGCATCTGAAGGTTTTTTTGCTTATCAAAATGATCTTACATCAGATTCAATGCTTTTATTAACTAATCATGGTATTTTTTATGAATTTGAAGATATTGTTTCTGGTTCAATTTGTGATTTATCTGGCGTTGAACTTAAAAAAAATTATGCGCTAATTATATCTTCATATTCTGGTTTATGGCGATATAGAATAGGAGATACCATTGAGTTTAAATCTCTTTCACCACACAAATTAATTTTAACTGGACGAACACAACAATTTATTAATGCTTTTGGGGAAGAGCTCATGGTTTCTAACGCTGATAAAGCAATAGCAATATGTTGTGAAAAACTTCATTGTAGTTTTTATAATTATACAGCAGGACCAATATTTATGTCTGGGAATAAGAGAGGGGGTCACGAGTGGATAATTGAGTTTATAAGTCCTCCAGAAAATAAAAATGCTTTTGCAAAACTTCTTGATTCAGAACTAAAAAAAATTAATACAGATTATGAGGCTAAAAGATATAAAAATATTGCATTAAAAAAACCAAAAATACATTTTGTTGATAGTGGCTTTTTTGATTTATGGTTAAAAAATAAGAAAAAATTAGGCGGTCAAAACAAAATACCTAGACTTTCTAATGACAGAAGATATCTTAATGATTTATTAAGATTAATTAAGGGTTTTCAATAAAATCAAAAGTGGAAAGAATTTCAGGTTTTCCATTTATAACTGCTACATTATGTTCATAATGGGCAGATGGCTTTTTATCCATTGTTATTACCGTCCACCCGTCTTTATGTTGTTCTACATCCTTTGTCCCAAGGTTAATCATTGGTTCAATAGCAACAACTAACCCATTTTTAATTTTTTGTCCAGTATTTTTTATTCCAAAATTTGGAATATCAGGGTCTTCATGAAGAGATTCTCCCAGTCCGTGTCCTACCAGTTCCCTAACTACTCCGTAACCAAAATTTTCAGTAAATGATTGAATTTCATTACTTACATCACCAATTCTATTGCCGACTTTTAACTTATTTATGCCTCTATATAAAGACTCTTTTGTAACACTTAATAATTGTCTTATTTCATCTGATACTTCACCGACTTCATAAGTATATGCGTGGTCCCCAAAATAGTTGTTTTTTAAAACACCACAATCAACTGAAACAATATCTCCGTTTTTAAGCGGTTTTTTGCCTGGGATTCCATGGACAACTGCTTCATTAACAGATATACATAATGTATTTGGGAAATCATATAAACCTAAAAAGCCTGGATCAGCATTATGATCTCTGATAAATGTTTCTGCAATTTTGTCTAATTCTAATGGTATTACTCCTGGAATAATATGTTTCTTTAGTTCTCCAAGAGTTTTAGAAACTAAAAGAGCACTCTCTCTAATAAGTTCAATTTCTTCAAGTGACTTATAAATAATCATTGAACTATCCAATCATCTTTTTAGGATCCACCCACTTATTAAAATCCTTTTCTGTTACTAGACCGAGTTCAATTGCTGCTTCTTTTAAAGTTAGATCTTCTGCATGCGCTTTTTTTGCAATTTTAGTAGCATTGTCATATCCTATATGTGGATTTAGTGCAGTTACTAGCATTAAGGATTTTTCCAATTGACTTTTAATTGTTTTTTTATTTGGTTTTATTCCAATAACACAATTTTTATTAAAAGAATTTGAGACGTCACCCAACAATCTAGATGAGTTTAGCACATTGTGTACAATCATTGGTTTATAGACATTTAATTCAAAATGACCACTCATTCCACCAATGCTAACTGCTACGTCATTTCCTATTACTTGTGAGCAAACCATAGTAACCGCTTCGCATTGTGTTGGATTTACTTTACCTGGCATTATTGAAGAACCAGGTTCATTTGCAGGTAGACTAATTTCTCCGATTCCACTTCTTGGTCCAGATGAAAGCATTCTTATATCATTGGCAATTTTCATGAGTGATACAGCTACAGATTTCAGAGCTCCTGAAGATTTTACCATCGCATCGTTTGCAGCTAAAGCTTCAAATTTATTACTTGCGGAAGAAAATTTATATCCTGTTATCTCAGATATTTTTTTTGCTACTAATTTTGAGTATCCTTTTGGGGTATTTAAACCAGTTCCTACGGCAGTACCTCCAAGTGCCAATTCTGAAAGATGAGGTAAAGCCTCCTTCAAATTCTTTATTCCATTCCTCAATTGTGTCTCGTATCCACTAAATTCATTGCCTAAGGTAAGTGGTGTGGCATCCATAAAGTGTGTTCTGCCAATTTTAACAATATTTTTGAATTCTTTGGACTTTTCTTTAATTGTTGAGTTAAGTTTTTCTAAACTTGGAATAGTATAGCTTTTTAATATGTGATAAGTTGACATATTCATAGCCGTTGGGAATGTATCATTAGATGATTGCGACTTATTTACATCATCATTTGGATGAATTTTTTTCAATTTATCGGTCATTTTTCCTCCAAGTAAAACATGACACCTATTTGCGATTACTTCATTAACATTCATATTAGACTGTGTTCCAGATCCTGTTTGCCATACAGATAAGGGAAAATGATCCATGAGTTTGCCATCTAATATTTCTCCACAAGCTTCCACTATTACCTCCATTTTACTTTTATCTAAAGTACCAAGTTCATGATTAGTTTCAGCAGCAGCCATTTTTAGGACAGCAAAACTTTCAATTATTTCCCATGGCATTTTTTCAAATCCTATATCAAAATTTTGTAATGATCTTTGTGTTTGAGCTCCCCAATACTTAGTGTTATCAACCTTTATTTCACCAATAGAGTCTTTTTCTTTTCTTGTTTTCATGTAGATCACAAAATTATATATAAATATCCTTTTGGTTGTTAATATTGTTTATAATGTCAGAGTTTGAATTTATTAAATTATTTATTTAATTGCAGTTTAGAATTAATCTAAATAACAAAGCGTGAGATATTTTATTATTATAACAATGGTTTTATTCTCTTGTTCAATACAAAAAGAGAAATCCAATGAAGTTAATCTATATAGTCAAAGACATTATTCTGTTGATGAATTACAATATAAAAATTTTACTAAAAAAACAGGTATCAAGGTAAATGTTGTTAAAGCAAACGCAGATGAACTTATTGAAAGGTTAAAGAACGAGGGAGAGAATTCTCCCGCAGATTTATTTGTTACTGTTGATGCTGGAAAATTATATAATGCTAGAGAGTCAGGTGTTCTCCAAAAAATTCCTTCTGAAGCAATAAATAAAAACATTAGAGAAGATGTTTTAGATGCAGATAACTATTGGGCTCCAATTACCTTCAGGTCGAGGATAATAGTATATAGCAACAAAAGAGTAAAAAAATCGGATCTTTCAACCTATGAAGATTTAGCTAATTCAAAGTGGAAAAATAGAATATTAGTTAGATCCTCATCTAATGCGTATAACCAAGCATTAATGTCATCTCTTGTAGCAAATTTAGGCTCTGAGATTGCTGAGAAATGGTCTTCTGCTGTTGTTTCAAATTTTGCAAGAGACCCTAAAGGTAGTGATAGAGATCAGGTCAAAGCAATTGCAGCTGGTCAAGGTGATTTAGCAATTGTTAACTCTTACTATATCGGGTTATTGCTTGCTTCAGAAAAAGAGGAAGAAATTAAAGCAGGTAATTCAGTGTCTGTATTCTTTCCAAATCAAGGTGAGGGAGATAGGGGTAGCCATATAAATATATCTGCATTGGGTTTAACTAAAAACTCACCTAATAAAGAAAATGCGATTAAATTAATTGAGTATCTTACAAGCGAAGAGGCTCAGAAGGTTTACGTAAACAATAGTTATGAGTATCCAGCAAACTCATTAGTTCAACCTTCTGAAATTGTAAAAGGTTGGGGGGAATTTAAAATAGATAAACTTAATTTAAATGCTTTGGGAGAATATAGACCTGAGGCAATTAAAATTTTTGATAAGACAGGTTGGAAATAAAAAGTAATCTTTTACTTATTGAAAATAAAAAATGGGTATTTATAAGCATAATTCTTGCTTTACTAGTAGTTCTTCCTTTATTCATTCTTTTCTTTAGTTTTTTTTCTTCTGATAAGGAAACGCTAAATTATTTATTTAATACGGTCCTTTTAGACTACACAATAAATACTGTTTATTTAATTTTATTAACTTCTTTTTTTGCTCTTCTATTTGGTGTTTTCCCAGCCTGGGTTGTTAGTAATAATTCTTTTATGGGTAGATCTTTTTTTGATGTCGTATTGTATCTTCCGCTTGCAATTCCATCCTATATCATGGCGTATACATACATAGAAATTCTAAGTTTTACGGGACCCATTCAAACATTTTTCAGATACAACATTCCTTTTCTCTCTGATTTTTTTAATCAAGATTATTTACAAGTTGAGATATTAGGAATTCTTCTTGGTTTAGCACTTTATCCTTATGTGTATACAGCTTCAAGAATATCATTTAGTATGATTGGATCTAATTATTTAAATATTTCTAAAAATTTGGGTTTAAATAATACCGGTGGATTCTTTAAAGTTGTTTTGCCACTATCAAGACCTGCTATTTTTTCTGGTTTATTTCTTGTTATTATGGAGGTCTTAAATGAATATGGAGCAGTAAAGTACTTTGGTGTAAACACCTACACTGCTGGTATATTTAGATCATGGAACTCATTTGGGGATGTAAATGGAGCGATTCAGCTTGCTTCAATATTGATAGTTATAGTCATATTCTTTTTTTTAATAGAAAGGTTTTCATATAGTAAATCAAAATTTTACTATAATAAAAACTCACAATTAAATATTAGAAATATCTCATCAAAAAATAAATCAATTCTTTATTTTTTAGTCTGCTTTATTCCTTTCTTCCTAGGTTTTCTTGTCCCGTTTGTTTTTATTTTATACAATACACTAGAGACCATACACCTTGCAGACTTTAAAAAGGTTCTCAATTTGACATTTAACTCAATATCTGTATCAACTTTGTCATCATTTCTTGTAATTCTTTTTGCTTTGTTTTTTCTGTATGTTGAAAGAATTTCAAAGACAAAAATAAATGCTTATATAAGCAATTTAATATCGCTTGGATATGCCCTTCCAGGTGCTGTTATAGCATTAAGTTTAATGATATTGTTTAGTGACTCTTTGGTTGTGGGTACTTTTGGTCTTTTGTTTTTTGCTTATGTAATTAGATTTTTAGCTGTTGGTAAATCTCCCATAAAATCAAGCTTGGAGAAGCAACCTGAAACTATTGATGATACAGGAAAAAACCTTGGATTAGGTCCATTTAGCTTATTAAAGAAAGTTCATCTTCCTATTAATAGGTTTGCATTAATAAGCGCATTTTTAGTTACTTTTATTGACGTATTAAAGGAATTACCTATTACTCTAATTTTAAGACCTTTTAATTTTGATACATTAGCAACACAAACATATGAATTTGCTGTAGAGGAAATGCTTCCTCTTTCTAGTATATTTTCTTTAATAATAATTATTCTGGGAAGTTTGATGTTATTAATTTTGAAAAGTTTTATAGATAAGGAAATAGATGTATCTAAAAGTTAAAAATCTTATTAAGCATTATTCTAGTGAATTTCCTATTATTAAGGATCTATCATTTACAGTTGAGAAGGGTGAGTTAATATCTTTTCTAGGGGAAAGTGGTTCTGGTAAAACAACCTTTTTAAAATGTTTGGCTGGTCTTGAAAAAATTAATTCTGGATATATTGAGTTGAACGGAAAGGTTTTAAACGATAATATAAAATTTGAGTCCCCTCAAAACAGAAAAATTGGTTTTGTATTTCAGGATTATCCTCTATTCCCCCATCTAAGTTTGAAGGATAATATTACATTTAATCTCGAAAAAAAATATAATAAAAATTTAGATTCAATTCTAAAACTTACAGGCCTGAAGTTCTTGCTTGAGAGATATCCACACGAATTATCCGGAGGAGAGCAACAAAGAGCATGTATAGCTAGAGCATTAATTAGGGAGCCAGATCTCTTATTATTAGATGAGCCTTTTAGTAATCTTGATACAAATATTAAAGATACAATGAGAGAAGAAATTTATCGCATTATAAAAAAGACTAATACTACTT
>MDSW01045570.1_pt1 | contig 18573 bp, 19 predicted proteins | sample 811171 | NCBI WGS metagenome assembly MDSW01 (sample SAMN05326641, study PRJNA326480) | marine metagenome | isolation source: seawater | place: Atlantic Ocean: North West | collected 2012 | reverse complement strand
AATTGTCATTTCATCGAATGGTCCAGGCCAAATCATCACTTGGGAACTTGAAGGAACTCTCCCAGTTGGGCTTACTTTCACATCTTCAAACCAAACTATCTGGGGTGTACCAACTGAATTGATGACAAATTCACAATACACAATCTGGGCGAATAATACTGGAGGCTCCGTATCTGCGACACTAAACATCACTGTTGAAGATCAGGTGCCCGGATTGAACATTAGTCCAGAGAATACGACAGCGATTAACAACACCGTCATTGCCCCGATTATCATTACATCAACCGGACCCGGAGAAATCGTAACGTGGGAGTTGGAGGGCACGTTGCCATCTGGACTCACATGGACTTCTGCGAATCAGACCATATGGGGTACACCAACTGAATTGATGCCTACAGTGCAGTATACGATTTGGGCGAACAACAGTGGTGGTTCCGTATTCGCAACTCTGAATATTACAGTCAACGATCAGGTGCCAACAAGCCTAACCTTCCTGAATAGTAGCATTGTTCTTACCAATAACACGGCGATGATTCCTGAAGAGGCCAGCCTTACAGGGCCAGGTCAGATTCTAACCTGGGAGATTGATGGAACTCTACCGTCTGGAATCGAATTCGGTTCCAATAACGGAACGATCTGGGGTACACCGACTGAATTGTGGACTATGACGAATTACACTATTTGGGCAAACAATACGGGGGGTTCAATCTCAATCCAGATTCACCTCTCTGTAGTTGATCAGTTGCCTACTATCAACTACGATTACACTTCTTTGGTGTTGACGAATAATACTGCAGATCCTCGTTTACCACTGAATCCAACTCTTACAGGAGCCGGCGAGATTCTAACTTGGCAAATTAGTGGAGCATTACCAAATGGTCTTGTTTTCAGTTCATCTAATGGCTCTCTATATGGCACTCCTGTAGAGCTTTGGCCATCCATTACCTACACGGTTTGGGCGAATAATACTGGAGGTTACAGAACGTTCAGTTTGACTCTGGCTGTAATTGACCAAGTACCAACCAACATTGTGTATGATGGTGGATCAATTCTTCTTACCAATAACACGGTAATGACTCCTGAACCTCCATCGATTACCGGACCAGGTGAAATTACTAGTTGGGAGATTAATGGAACTCTGCCCTCGGGTGTGAACCTTGATTCGAACACTGGTATCATATCCGGAACACCAACTGAACTCTGGCCGGTGCAAACTTACACTGTTTGGGCCAACAATTCGGGCGGTTCGGTTGAGTTCACTTTCGATCTTACAGTGATTGCAGAGGAGCCCGACGTCACAATACCTGCTACTTCGCTATCATTGACTGTTGGTCAAGCGATGTCACCTCTTCTTCCATCAAGCAATGGTGGCGAAGTAGTGTCTTGGGAGATTGATCCTGAATTACCAGATGGACTGAGCATGGATTCAGTTACAGGAGAAATTAGCGGTATTCCGACGACTCCACAATCCACAGAGTCCTACACAATCTGGGCAAACAACACAGGTGGTTCAGTGACGGAGACACTTACCATAACAATCGTCGATGTGCCGTCTACACCTTCAATATCAGTCACTGAAATCACGTTGACTATCGATGAGGTGATGGCACCGTTCACAATTACGATTACGGGTGGCGAAGTTGTCGAATGGGGCCTCCATCCAGAATTACCCCTGGGTCTAACTTTCAATGAGGAGACTGGATCAATTTCAGGTATACCGACGGAGCTTTCCGAGGAACAGACATACACAATTTGGGCGAACAATAGTGGAGGCTCGCAATCTGTATCCTTTACAATCGAGGTTGTAGATGATCCACCGATTATCGAATATGTCGAAGAGGAGTTTGTATTGTATTCGAACGTTACAGAGGTTAGTATCGAGGCAATTTCTAGCGGTGGAGACGTTATTGGATTCAGTGTGAGCCCTGAATTAGACAATGGTCTACAATTCTCGGTGGCAAATGGCACAATTTGGGGCATTCCAAATGCTACACATGAGCGCATAACATTCACAGTTACAGCGACGAATTCTGGCGGTTCATCAGAATCTACAATCAATATCACCGTACTTCCATCAGTAGGTTGTACAGATTCTCTCGCGGAGAACTATGATTCGATTGCGATTGAAGATGACGATTCCTGTGTCTATACTGATACGGATGGCGACGGTGTTCCAGATATCGATGAGGTCTTTGGTTGCACAGACCCACATGCCTTCAATCATGATGTGTCTGCTACAGAAGATGACGATTCATGCATTGCCATCCTTGAGGTGGTGTATCCAGAAGTCAGGCTAAATCTCACTGTCAACGAATCTGTTGTTGCAATGATGCCAACCGTATACAATCAAACGGTTGAAACTTGGACAATAGAACCTGAATTACCAGATGGACTGGAGTTCAATCGTCTAATCCAGAATGGTGTTTTGGTACTTGATAAGGGAACAATCCAAGGTGTTCCCACAGAACCAATTAATTCATCTCTCTTTACCGTTACAGCGACAGATTCTGACACTGGACAAACTTTGACTGTAGTGTTGTTAATTTCAATCATTGATCCGAACGCTATCATCGAGAATGAAACTTTGACACCAACACCAATCACAGATGCAGATGGTGATGGTTTCGAGGACGAGTTTGAGGAATTCTGTGGAACAGATCCAGAAGATATCGCATCTATTCCGCAGAGTCAGAATCCTGAGACATGCCGGGCAGCAATCAACACGGAGAACCTCGAAGATCCTCCGGGCAACCTAATCCTTTGGTTCCTTCTCCCATTACTGATTTTGATCCTCATCGCGCTTTACACCATGGTTTTCTTAATCCGATCAAAGGAAGAAGAGGAAGAATCTGATGATTGAGTATCATCGTTGACCCGGACGCCAAAATTGCAAAGGGAGAGGATCATCTTCTCCTTGCCCACGATAGGCAAGATGATCCGCTCGCTCGTTCCATCGATGTCCAGAATGAGCTTTGACGTGTGCGCTGTTTAGGTCCACAATTTGACTTGCTTCTTGCCAGAGTTGCTGTGAGAGTAAAGCCAACTGTTTGTTGGCCTTGGCAGACCAAGATCCATCTGAAATATGGAGGGCATACATCGAATCAGCTCGTATAGTGACTTGCCCCTCGGGACAGTTTACGAGAATCCACCGGAGGGCGTGAATCATTGCTGAAAGCTCTCCTGTGTTGTTAGATCCAACTTCTGCCCCCAACCAGTCACTAGATTCGGAGTCTGTAATCACCGGTCCCGATGACTCGTGTATGAGGTCACCAGTTCCACGGCCTACGCCACTGTCACCCATTACAACAACAAATCCCCAGCCGGCAGCGGTATCGGCAGTTACGTTACGATTCTCGATACAAGAACCATCGATGTAGATCGAGACCGGGCGGGCATCGACCACAGCAGAACTCACTCTCCGATGACAGCAGCATAACCGGCTGCGTCAAGGAGCCCTTCGACGTCTGCCATATCACTTGGACGGAAACGAGCAATCCAACCATCTTCGTAGGGGGATTGGTTGATTGTTTCAGGAGCATCCTCAAGATCCATGTTTAGTGCTGTAATTGTTCCAGCAATAGGCGCGTAAATCTCACTTACAGATTTCACAGATTCTACGCTGCAGAAAGCTTCCATCTCTACAACATCAGTGCCTTCCATGTCCGGGTCCATCTCAACCCAGACAACATCTGTAAGTGCGTTTTGAGCGAAATCGGTGATACCGACAACGACTTCTTCTCCATCGACTCTTACCCATTCGTGTTCTTTTGTGTACCTCAAGTTGTCAGGGATCTCGGACATGTCCTCTCCTCAATTACTAGGAGCCCGAGAAGATGGGTCAAGGTTTCGCTTGAGGTATAGGAGTAAATTCTCACATCAAAGACATAAGCAGGACGCGACTCCGCGCGTCATGCCTGAGGTACCGGAGCGATTTTCGAATCTCGCTATTGGATTCACACCGTATCTGGTTAAGCCCCCTGAGGATGTCATTCGTTGGACAGTTGGAGAACCTGGATTCGATACCCCCCAACCTGTAGTTGATGCAGCGATTGAAGCCCTTCAGGCAGGTCAGACAAAGTATACACGAGGCCCCGGGTCGATGGAGTTGTGTACTCAGATTTCAGAACAATTGAATCGAATGTGGGGCCTCAATTCCACACCTGAGACAGTAATGGTGACGCCTGGTGCTAAGCAGGCGTTGTTGTACGCAATGATGGTGACAATGGAAGCAGGTGATGAGGTACTTGTGCCAGCCCCTGCATGGCCAACCTACGAGGGTCAGACCGCACTTCTTGGCATCAATATCGTTTTCACCGAGACCAACGATATGTTCCATCCGATTGTAGAATCAATGCGCTCCTCTATCACGGATAGGACGAAAGCCATCTTGCTTAACTCTCCAAACAATCCAACTGGAGCAGTATACACGCCCGAAGAGATTCAAGCAATCGTTGAACTTGCAATTGAGCATGATCTTTGGATTATTAGTGACGAGATTTATGCACGCCTTCTCTGGGTAGATTGGCCCCATATTTCTCCAGCAAGTATCCCTGGTGGAGCAGAGCGTACGATGGTTGTCACCGGTTTCTCGAAATCATTCGCTATGACGGGTTGGCGCCTGGGAGTCCTCACGGGGCCTAAGGAGGCGATGAAGGCAGCATTTGCATGTCAGGCTAATGCAAATTCACACGTTCCTACATTTCTGATGCCAGCAGCCTCGGTTGCATTGACTCAAGATGAAGCAGTCGATGAGTTCTGCATTCAATATGTCCGTCGCCGTTCCATATTGATGGAAGGTATTGATTCAATTCCTGGCATGCAATTGGTAGAGCCAGAGGGCGCCTTCTACGCCTTTATCGATATCACTAGTTCAGGTATGACTTCGATTGAATTTGCAGATCGTGCTCTTGCTGAAGCTCGCGTTCAACTCATTCCTGGTTCACTAATTGAAGGTGGAGAAGGGTTTGTTCGAGTTTCATATGCAACCGATGAAGCAGATATTCGAGAAGGCATAGCCCGGCTTAAGGCCTGGTTATCGTGATTTAGAACGGCGGCAGGAATTCTGTGCACGATTCTGAAATTCGTAGAAGTTGATTGTACTTCGAGGTCCGATCCGAGCGTGCTGGAGCTCCAGTCTTGATTTGACCGGTTCGAGCACCTACTGCGAGGTCAGCAATTGTATCATCACTGGTTTCACCAGAACGATGACTCATCACCGTCCCAAAGCCATGACTCTTTGCCATCTCAATGCATTCCAGCGTTTCGGTAACGGTTCCAATTTGATTAGGCTTGATTAGAATAGCATTAGCAGCAGCTTTCTCAATCCCGTCTGATAATCGATTTACATTTGTCACGAATAGGTCATCACCAACAATTTGCACTCGATCTCCGATTTCTGCAGTCAACGTCGACCATGAGGTCCAGTCATCTTCACCAAATGGATCCTCGATGGACACAATCGGATGTTCATCAGCCCAAGTTGCATATGTTTCAGCGAGTTGGTCTCCGTTCAGGACCTCTCCATCGATGTGATAGCCATCATCATGAAGAAATTCCTGTGCTGCAACATCTAGTGCGATACCTAACTCATCTCCAGGCGAATACCCGGCCCGTTCGATAGCCTGAGTTAACAGCCCAAGCCCTTCGGCATTGCTAGGAAGATTAGGTGCAAACCCTCCTTCATCGCCGATACCACCAAGCAACCCCTTCTCTTTCAGGACAGAACGAAGCGAATGGTAGGTTTCAACACCAGCGCGAAGCGCTTCGGAGAATTCATCAAAGCCATGGGGGACCACCATGAACTCTTGAACATCGACATCACTTGCTGCATGGGCACCTCCGTTGAGGATATTCATTAGTGGGACTGGGAGGCTGCCTCCAGACAATCCACCGATGTAGCGCCAGAGAGGTTGTGAGTGAATGTTAGCACCTGCATGCAGACAGGCAAGTGATGCACCTAGAGTTGCATTAGCACCAAGCCTTGCTTTGTTTGGTGAATCATCTAAATCGAGAATACACTGATCAATTGTTGCCTGATCATCAACACGTAGTCCCACCAATGCCTCTTGGATCACTTCGACGACATTCTCAACGGCTAAGTCGACGCCTTTCCCCATCCATCGATCACCCCCATCTCTCAATTCCACTGCTTCATGACTTCCTGTGCTAGCACCGGATGGAACAGCTGCACGTCCGGCCAGAGCACCATTCACGAAACATTCGACTTCGACTGTTGGGTTCCCTCTTGAATCAAGGATTGCCCGCGCCATGAGGCCGGTGATATAGGCATCCATGTTAGTCGGTACAGGAAGAGGTCAATCAATTGGTCGATTGCCTAACGGCTGAACACACGGGAAATCCCCACCCGGGGATGAATTAGGATGACCAATTATCAGTGGTATTGATTCGGAAAACGACTGCCACAAAAGCAGCGACCCGGTCTTCTTCCCACAGGATTCCTGTTCAGGAATCCTGGGTAGATAACCCAAATACGGTTACATTTCGTTCTATTTCGATCAATCTCCGCCTGACAGCGGTAGATCACAGTATACTCATTTCTTCGCATATTTTCACCTAGATTTTACGACACGATGCTCCGCACCGTGAAGTTACGGAACATCACAAATCTAGGGTTAAATGAGCATGCAAACTATACCTATACTCTAGAGTATATGAATCAATCGAATCAAGAATTGAGATATCTAAGCCAACGTGCAGTTAATGCTTGGAGTCGAGGGACCTCACCTTCAAGATGAGATCCAACACTCCAGTTCAACTGCTCTTCACATGGTGAGATAGAGAATAGTTCTGCGAAGAATACAGGGTCCTCAGATGTATTACTACTCTTGGAAATTGGCTTACGGCCCGAACGATTTTCTACAAAGCAGTGGATTAGATGCTTAGGATAGTGCTTGATACGCTGAGATTCTGGACAACAGTGTATGACGCTGTTTCGTAAGAATAGAAGAGAGCAACCAGTCACATCATCAATTTCATGATCGATGATGTCGATATCCTGGATCATGGTAGAGACATCTACAGTATACCAATCACGTGTCTTTGTGTTGAAATCAAGGTCAGATATGCCATCAAGGAACTCTTGAACCTGAAGTTGACCCTCTCCCCCAGCTGGTGTCATCGATCTCAGAACCACTCGGGGCCCATATGAAGCCGATGGATTTCTCTAAATTATCCCAATGTGTGAATTTGTGGTAGATTCGGCGATTTAGGCCTGCTCGTGGTTTTGATATACGACGGGCTTCACGAGCGGTCCACGCACAGGTAGCAAAGCCCGGTTACGCGTACGACTGCAGATCGTATTTACGTGGGTTCGAATCCCACCCTGTGCTCCATTTATTCTTCTTCAACACGGCTCGCGAGCATCCTTTCTTCGAGTTTCGCCCATCCTTCGCCCATATCTTCGACATCATCACTTGCATCTTCAGCATCAAGACGTACTTCTGTCTCAGTGCGGTCATCAAAGATTCTGGAAAGCCATGTTCTTTGATTTGATGAGCGCGCGAACCATGCTTGTGTTACGAGAATCCCTAGTATAGCGGCAAGTCCGAGAAGCGCTCGACCGATATTCACAGATACAGGTTCGAGACAGGCGGTCGCAATGTCGAGATTTCCGCTACCAGCAACGACTGTATCGTTACAAGTGGACGCTTCAAGCAATAGGAACCCAGCTCCAAAGGCTGATCCGACAGCGGCTAGAGTAAACAACCGCTCAATGGTTCGAGCAGGTGTATCCATGACCCTAGACTCGCTATCTTATGCATGAAGTCAACGGCGATTAGTAGGTCTCGCGCATTAGCTTGTGAATTTTGTATGGAAGCAGAGCACGATTCACAGGAGTGACCTCAAGGATCCGAGCATCATCTCTTCTACGGATATCTTGTAGGAGGGGGTGTCGAGATTTCTTGGCTAGTGTCATCACTGTCGGTTTATCCAGTTCAAGCGCTGCGCGAACAATTTCGACGAACTCATCAGATTCAACACTGAATTTTCCAATTTCATCGATAACGATAATCTCAGCCTCTTCCATTGCAGTTCTGATTGCAGGAATAGCAACTGTGTTCATCGTTTCTTTATCGATACCAAATCCGAACACACGGGTTCGTGTGTCGATGTCTTTGTGCGCCATGACGGCCTCTTCTCCGGTAACGATGTCGATGCAACGGTATCCTTTGCGCTCACCATCTTCAATGAGCGGCTCTGTTCGCATTCCAGCAATGATTCGAATTGTAGTTGGGTTTTCTCCACGAGCCCGAATTTCGTCAGTCCGCTCGTTGACGAGCATTTCGATTACTTTCTGCATTACTGCAGATTTTCCACTACGGGGTAGTCCAGTAATTCCAATCTTCGGGTGAACTCCCATACTACCGCCCACCCCGAATTACTCGTGCTAGGTGCGGTGATGTCAAGTTCTACCCTATGAAGCATCGCCCTCAATGAGGGGTTATTCAATCTCTAACAAATGAAATCGCTTACGCGGAAACAGGAATTGAGTTAACAAATCATGTTCGATTTATGCTGTTGAATTCTCATCATCATCCTTTAGCGATTTTTTCTTGATATCCTGATTTCGGATACCAAGGAATTTTCGAGACCGTTCAATCCAGGTCCACCCTTGATCTACCCATTTCAGGACTTTCGCCAAGGTTTCTTCATCCACATCCGCATAAACCGCAAGTCGTTTCAAAAATTCGATTTCCTCTTCTTGGAATTCACCGTCACAGGCACCGACAATTGCTGCATCTCTCAGAGATAACCGCAATGCAGGAATACCCATTCCATCGATTATGTCCGAGAGATCGACACTCTTCTTCAGTTCTTGTCGGAACACATTTCGACGATGTGGCGGGATTAGTGCACGTCCCATTGCGGCTTCGATTGCAGATGTCTCTTCACGTACAAGAGTTCCGTCCGCCCCAGCTAGTGAGATAAGGATACGAACGTATCCCTCTCGATCATTCTCATCGAGTTGATCGATGACATCAGGCAGCAATCGTCCACCTCAAGAAGCATTTAGAATCGTAAGCCCTCGATCCATCCAATCGTAGCCTTCCATAACCCAATCAAGCAAATCGTCGACAACATTTTCCTTCATTCCAAGACCAGCGGCTATTTTTCCAAGGACTTCGAATTCTTCCTCGTCCACAGTACCATCTGCCGCAGACATCATGATTGCATCTCGAAGAGCTAGCTTACCTGCACGCCCATCTGTAGAATCCTTTAGGTCACTAATGCATTCCTTCAATGTCGGCGGATTTTTGAGATAATCTCGGATTGCTGACCTTTGATTTGGAGAGAGTAGAGCAGTGCCCATTCGTTGCTCGAACATAGCCATTTCATCCACTGTGACCTCATCATCGACCTTTGTGATATAGGCCAAGAGTTTGGCGTAAGCGAATCTCTCATTTTGTGGGAGAGTGTGCAGTGTGTCCGGAAGCATGCATCTGACTCAGTGTTGTTACCCATCAATCTGCCGTCGAATGTCACTCAATCATCGTTGGTCGAAACATCTGATGGTTTTCCCGTGAGGATAGATCGTAAGCGGGCATTGTCCGATTGAATTGCTTCCATCCAATCATACTTCACATCGAGATTGTCAGCGAGCACACGTAGTGCATTGCTATCCTTAGGGAGACACTTACCACCGAATCCACGATTTAGCCCAAATATTGGATCCAGATGGGATGGTCCAATAGGTTGCGCTTGGGGGGCAGTAATTATCTCAGATACCTTGTACCAATCTGCTCCGAGGCCTTGACAGATGTCATACATCTGGTTAGCAAAGATGACTTTGAGTGCATAGAATGTATTTTTTGAATATTTCACCATCTCCGCGACAGCAGGCTCGACATGAAATGTCTGATTTGATTTGATAACACCTGCTTCTCGATGCTGTTGGAAGACACGTTCAGCGACATCGGAGTGATGTGTCCCACAGACAAGGATATCTTGATTCCCGAAATCTTCTAGATGTCGTCTTTCGACTAGAAATTCGGGTGAATAGGCAATTTTGAGGTGAGGATACTCTTCATGGAATCGTTGAGTGGTTCCAGGTACTACTGTACTCTTGATTACAGCGGTGAAACCTGCTGGCAACTCTTCGAGGATAGAGGTTACAATCGAGAGGTCACAAGATCCGTCAGTATCGGACATCGGAGTTGGGACAGCAATGTATGCCATATCGACATGCTCTGTAACATCGGCGAGCGTTGTCCCACGGACTGGGTCATGAATGAATAATTCATGAACTGGTCCGAACCAATGTTCGATAGCACCTCCTACAATTCCTGCACCGATAATTCCAACTTTCATATGCTAATCACTACCGTTTTGTAATTTCATGGCTCGGGATCATTTTCTCTGAGATTGCATGGTTCAGGCGATAGTCGCCCACCCTTTGCAAGTTTAGCTGCTCTCAATAGAGCCTCAGATGTTCCACAATCAAGCCATTCTTCATCACCCAAATCTTTCATGTGAGCTGCTCCGAGTTGGATGTATTTCCGATTAAGGTCTGTGATAGAGAAACCTTCCATCTCAGTACCGTAGCATTCGTCAAGTAGTTCCCAGAATCGCTCGTCATAGAGATAGATTCCTCCAATTGCGAGATTACTTGGAGGATTTTCTGGCTTCTCGACGATATCGATGAGTTCGCCCTCTTTATCGAGCATGGCCACACCAAAGGCACGAGGGTCTTCGACCGATCTTCCGAGAAGTAAACATCCGGGTGGTTCTTCGGAGGTTTTCCAGTGATCTGTTTCTTCAGTAAGTTCCGCTGTGGTGATATTGTCAGAGAAATATACCATCAATCGACTTCCTTCAATATGGGGTCGAGCCAGATTTAGAGCATAGGCAACACCTTGTGGTTTTTCCTCAATAACATAATGGATATTCTCTCCTGGAAGTCCTACTCCAACGTGTTGAGCAATCTGACCAATGAATCGATTTCCAATTATCGTGATATCTTTGATTCCAGCTCTACGGATGAACCCAAGAGCGAAGTCGATTACTGGGCGACGGTATAACGGAAGCATAGCTTTGTGCATATACCGTGTGAAAGGTAGCATACGAGAACCGAGTCCACCGGCCACGAGTACGGCCTTCATTGGCGGGGGTGCCATGGAGTTCTCCATTATACTCTGGTAAATGGTCTTTGATAAGGTTGCATCAGTTTTCAGGAGTGCGTCCACCAAAATGTCCAGTGCCAACTAGATCGCCTAGACGCTCCACACCTGCTTCGATAAGTTCAGGGTCATTCTTCTCTGCTTCTTCCCAAGATTTCTGTGCCTTTTCTGCAACGATTTCATCCGCTTCGATTTTGACTTCATGACTTTTTGTTAACCCTGCTTCTAGACCTTCATGTTCTGGTCGGGCATCCATTCCGTCAATTTTGGGATTTCTGGGGTCGAAGGTATCAGCTCCACCACCTTTGGCGGCACCCTTGGGGTCTCGCCCACGAGTCATGTAGATGGCCCCACCTGATGGCGACGTAGTCTTTTGTAGAGGGCTGTCAGGAGCGCCTTCGATAATTCGATCGATAACAGTCTCAACTTCGGGCTCCTCTTCATCTATCATTGGTTCCATTCTGACTTGGTGGTCAGCACCTGCCCATGCGATAATGAGGAGCATTGGAAACAAGAAGCCGATAAGGAAAGCAATAGGGGCTCCAACTGCATCGATAAGTGGGCTGATGTCAAACATCAAGATGATTAGACCTACGAGTCCAATCTGGGAGATGATGCCAATAACGAGACGCCGCATTGTCCTCGCGAATTCGGCTTCCGCATTTCGGGCACCATCTTCTAAGGAGGCCAGCCCCTCATCGATGCCTTCATCGATGTCGCTCATGTCTCTTAGATTCAGTCGAGGTCTTCTTCAAGTGCTCGGACCCATGAGTCAATATTCTGTGTAGGTAGTTCAGGTAGACGAATACCGATTGCTCCTCTCTCTTCAGACATCATTACTGAATCATTCAGTTGGATTGTTTGCTCTCGAGGGATGCGTGCCATCTCTGTCACGATTTCCGAAAGAAGATCTTGGATAGTTCGATTATTTCGTGATACTTCATCGTTAGAACGGCGAGCATCTGCCATTACACGTGCATGAACTGTCTCTGTCCTTCTTGCTTGGCCATCAAGAAGCCGTTCGATGCTCGTCATCATCTGTTCCCATCGTTCTACACCGTTGTCTTGAGTGGTACTAATCCGATCAAGGAGTGATTGATTTTGTTGCATGACTCGATGTTGTTGAGAAAGCATTCTCTTTGCTTCTCTCAGCGCTTCAGATTGGAGTGCCATAGCACGTCTTTGTTCATCCAATAGACGACGAGCTTCCGGGGCTCCGACAGCATCTCTACGTTCCAATTCCGCTTGCATTGTTTGAGCCGTATGTTCAAGCTCATTGTATGCGCTCCGCCGCGATCGCAATTGTCTATTCAATCGTTCAAGATCTTTCGATTGCATTCCAGACATTTTCCTGAAATGTCTGTGGCGACTAGCATGATGAGGTGCGTCGACTAATATCATTAGTACAATTCCAAATGTAACTGCTGCGTAATGACCGCGAGGATATTCTTGGAGAAGTAGTCCGGCACCAACAATTCCGATTAGAAGTGCTCGAGTACGCGGCATAATTCACATTCGTGCTTCATGGTATATGACCCGTCGATGGGGACCCCCCGGGCCCCATTAATCTGCAAAGCCGTAGAGCCCTTCACCTAGGTGCGTAATCTGGTTCGCGACGACTAGATGTTCTATTGCTTCACGAACTTCGACTTCGTCGAATCCGACAGATGCACAGATTTCCAAGAGGTCATCTTCGTGTGCAGCACCATCACTTGCTTCTTCCATTTCTTGAAGGATATGCTCACAACAAATATGGAGAATTGGATCATCAATCCCATCTTCGATGTCATCGATTGTCTCGGCAATGGGCATCTCTTCTTTTTGATTCTCTATTGTAATCTTCACAGGCTCTTTGTATGCATCAAAGAGGTTCTTCTGATGAGGGTCAGCAATACGTTTTGGCTCACTCATTTGTCGTTCGATACGTTCGATAAGTCGCCCAACTCTATGTCGACGATGTTCTAGCCTCAAAGCCTCTTCATTGAGTTTTGAAACAAGTAGTTCTGATTCTTCCTCTGCCCGGGCGATGAGCCATTCTTCAAAACTCCAATTCGAATCGACTCTGAGCATACTCTCCCAAAGATCCCGGACAACTTGGGGTAAGGATGCCGGATTAATCCCTCCCGAGGTTGAATCCTCTGAGGAACCGAGTTCATCCATAGCCAATGGACTCGATATCCCCGTCTATGAACGATTCCCTTGTAGGGTTACATCCACTTATGTTGTTTCAAATCTCTGACAGGGGCATTCATCAAGGTGAACCGGATGCCCCATACATGGCCCTTCATCGGATTACGGCTCTGCCCGGCGATGGAACCGGCCGAGAGGTCATGGCTGAAGCGATGAAATTGCTTAGAACCATTGAATCAAATTCTCCTATGGAGTTTCAAATCACAGAGATTCAGTGTGGCGGCCAGCATTATCTTGAGACGGGAGAAGAATGGCCAGAGGGTTCTTTCGAATTTTGTCGAGATGAATCAGATGCGATTCTTCTCGGAGCGATTGGATGGCCTGGCGCGATGATGCCAAACGGCGATTTAGCTGGCGGCCAGGTTATTCTAGGGCTCCGTTCCGGCTTGGATCTCTATGCCAATGTTCGACCAATCAAACTGTATGAAGGTATACAACACAAGATCCATGGCGGCTTCAAACAGGTCTGGTCACCGGGTCTTGTGGACATGGTAGTTGTTCGTGAGAATACCGAGGGCTTGTATCAGACGCTTCTGTCTAGGTCGTCGTATGCGGCCCAAGGTATCCCCTACCCGAGTATGCCTGAAATTGACATTCCTGGAATGGATGGTGAGTTTGCATGGGATCCGCGCCCCATCAGTCGATTGGGTTCAGAACGCGTCATTCGTTTTGCATTCGATATCGCCGAACGTCGTTCGGGAAATCCATCTGATGGAACTTCTAGAGTGAGTTGTATTGACAAGAGCAATGTGACCCGTGGCTGTCAACTGTTCCGTTCGATCTATCAGGAGATTGCAGAGAATCACCCTAATATCGAAACTGACATGGCTTACATCGATGCTTTCACCATGTGGCTCGTTCGTCAACCTGAATTTTACGACGTTGTTGTGACATCAAATATGTTCGGAGATATCGCAACAGATCTCGCAAGCACACTTCAGGGAGGCATGGGTATGGCTGCAAGTGCAAATATCGGTGATAATCACATGATGTTTGAACCAGTTCATGGGTCAAGTCCGAAGTATTCTGGTAAAGGCGTAGTCAATCCAATTGCAATGTTGAGCAGTGTTCAAATGATGCTTGATTGGCTTGGACGGCGCAGTGATGATGCTGATGCAACTCTTGCAGCAGAAATGGTAGAATCGGCGATTGAAAACCAGGTCCGTGAAGGAAAAGCCCTCACCTATGATCTCGGCGGAAACGCATCGACTTCAGAGGTTTCAGACGCTATCTGCATGCGCGTCGAATCCATGTTGAAAACGCACTATGCATCGGTCTGATCGCGTTCTAAAGCACCGAGCATCACTTTGAGAACAGATCGTCTTGAAGCATCAGCATCGAATTTTGGGTCCGAAATCTTAGGATTTTTGAGACGAGAGAAGAGAGCAGAAACTGTGCGTTGAACTTCATCTACAATACAGATAGTTGCGGTTTTTGCAGTCCTGGATAATGGATTTAAATCGATAACAAATACTTGCTTGCCCATTGCGATTAATGCTTCACATCGATCTCCATCTTCGAGTGGGACGAGAATCATATCAGCCCCAAGAATACCATCTTTGCAACAGTTAGAACGTGGCCCTTCAAGGCCAGGAATCTTTCCGTCGGGATTGGCACCAAGAATCTCAACATGATTCAAATCGAGTGCAGTAGCACGAGCCTCAATTCGTTCAAGGAGACCCGCCATTCGATCCGGAGTTCGATAGTAAATATTGACTTCTAAGGGGCAACCAAGTGAATCGGCAATTTGTAGAAGTTCATCACAGGCTAGAGCGACAGTGTTGCCATTTACTGAGATTACTGGACGCTTGGCTACAAGTAATCGTGCTGCAACTTCATCGATAGCTGCAGCCGCACCAGGCACGGTTCGTTCACCAATTAGATAGTCGAAAGCTTCCCCGCGACCATGAGCAATTAGGGCTGAGTCTGCAAGTAATCCTTCTTTCATAGCATCGACAAGTCGTTGTCGAGACATGAGCGAGGCATATCGTGGATGAGATTCGGGTACTTCACCCATGGTCGTTGGAATGTGGAGTGCACCATCAGTCTTCCGAGGGGAGTGTCCGGACTCCTGATTCATCAACAAGCATGCTGATATCGATTGATCGAACACCCATATTCATCGAACTCGTAGATAGAACATCCACTCCCGCAGTCATCCAATCATCTAGGTCCTCAAAACGGACGTTTCCACTTGCTTCGGTACAAATCCATTTGTCATAACCGTGAGATCGAATATCGAGAACAGCCTCTTTTGTCTTGGCTGGACCCATGTTGTCTAGCATGATGACAAGGGTTCTATTCTCTTCAGTTTCCATCATCCTATTGCACCAAGCGTTTGCAACTACATTCGCCATTGATATGGTATCTACTTCAATGACAGTAAATGCTCCATGGTTGTTGAGATCAGTCGTTGAAATCCATTTTCTCATAGCTTCCTTCTTTGATTCTCCAAGATCCATCTTTAGAACGGTTTGGTCGTTTTCTTTAATCATCCATGCATCGCTTTTGCGAAGTCGATGTGTTAAGCCTCCACCGATATGTACTGCCCATTTATCCAAAATTCCCCAAGCAGTTTTACGAGTGCAAGCGACTCGTAATCCATTCAATCGATTCACCCAACGTTCTGTTTCGGTTGCTATGCCTGACATTCGACCGAGGAGATTGATTATGACACGCTCGACAGATAGAATTTCTAAAGCTGCTCCGTCGAGTATCAAGAGTGTATCATCCACATTGAATTGCTCACCTTCTCGCTTATGCCAGGACATTTGCACTTCTGGAAGCCGTGTTCGTATCAAATGGTTAACAACATGACTTCCACATAAAACACCAGCTTGTTTAGCAATGATACGAGCTCGTACTAAGACACGAGTCTGCCCAATTGGTCGGTAACCATCATCCTCTAACAAGGCCTTAGTCCAACGCTCCATACTCTCGACCAATAGTGGACTAGGAGAATTCTCTGTCCAAAGATCCGAGGCACGGTCATGAGGGAGACGAACTCGGTGAGCCGTTGTGGAGAGGTCCTCCTCCCCGGCGGCGGGGGTTTCGGAGTGTCCGAATTCCGTCACTAAGCCGCGGACTCACCCATTGCACTTGAAGGATTGTGGATTTTCCTCATTCAATATGTTCAAGGGTGGCTTCTACTGCAGTGATGCACGCAAGAATATCATCCATTGTATTTCGTAGCGTTCTCATATTGTCACTTTGAACAATAATATGCAATTCTAACTCTTCAGGCTTCATTTCGATTGAAAAGGCATCCGGGTCATCTACAGAAATTGAAGCCTTCAGTGTCGCAAGTCGCTCAATTGAGTCGCCCCTTAGCACGAGAACTGCCTCATGTGCCGCCATCAGTCTCACTTTGGAGGTAATCGCTATGGATGCTCCGGCTAAGAAGGTCAATGATGAGCGGACTATCCGAATCCGTTCAGGGGCGCATTCTAGAGTGGTACGATGCTGAAGCCCGAGAACTCCCATGGAGAAATAATCCATATCCATGGCCGGTGCTTGTTTCTGAGTTTGTACTACAACAGACACAGATGGCAGTAGGTCTCACTCACTGGCATCGCATGATGGAACGCTTTCCTACTATCGAATCCATGGCTTCTTGTCCCGTGGAAGATGTCCTAGAAGCTTGGCAGGGTTGCGGTTACTATGCAAGAGCCCGCAATCTCCACGCTTTGGCCGTGGAAATCGCTTCTCGTAATCCTCCATGTCTCCCATCTAACCCCCAAGATTTGCAAGATTTACCTGGAATAGGCCCGTACACGGCAGCAGCGGTTTCCTCCATCGCATTCGATTATCCCATTGCTGCAGTCGATGGAAATATTCGACGAATTTACGCTCGAACATTAGCAGAGGAGTATCCGAAAGACCGTGATATCCAGGCATGGGCTGACGAATCCTTGTATCGAAGCCGTCCAGGAGATTGGAATCAGGCCTTGATGGAACTAGGTGCAACAATCTGTACGCCTCGGGCTCCTTCTTGTGAGAGATGCCCCGCAGAGCAGGTATGTCTTGCATTACAAACCAATGAACCTACGAAATTTCCAGCACCTCGGGAACGGAGATCAAAGAAAATTGAGGGGCATGCTCTCGTAATCCGAACTCCATCTGGTGTTTATCTCACACAAAGAAATGGTTCGAGGCTTGGAGGATTGTGGGGTGTGCCAATTACAGAAGATCCTGAAGGGCTACGTTTGTTATGTGAAAATCATCATGTCAGCGAACATCGTTCAGTTGGAAGAGTTCGGCATGCCTTCAGTCACAGAGATTGGAATCTTCAGGTATGGGTTGCGGAACAGAGCGATGGAGGGGTAGACCCCAATTCAGTACCTATTTCTAGATTGGATGAACGCATCCTAGAAGCAGCGGGGTGGATTCGAGCATGAATGACCCCGATTGGGATACAGTCCCATTGATTGCAGGTTCTGGAGGTATTCTAACAGAGGAGTTGCGAACCTCACATGCGGGTCGCAAAGCATTGATGCTGACTCGTAATGAAAATCCGAAGGAATTTCTTGCACTTGCTGATACTATGGATATCAAGGTCATTGAAATCGTTTCTCAGCGGGGTAGATCAGATGCACGCACACATCTTGGTCGAGGTCGACTTGAAGCAATTCGTGATGAATTACGTATGGCACCCGAAAGCCATCCATGGTTTGGGATTGATCTCGTTCTTGTAAATGCGAATCTAAGTGCCCGTCAATTAGTCAATATGACTGATATGTTACAATGTGAGACTTGGGATCGAGTTCGTTTACTCTTGGAACTCTTCACTCAGCATGCATCATCAGTCGAAGCACGAAATCAGGTACGAATCGCTCGTTTGAATGCCGACCGCAATGTTTTGCGTGAATTGGTAAACCGTGAAACAACTGGAGAACGACTTGGTTACGGAGCAGGTGGACGAACAGGTTGGAATGTTGCATTGAATGCCTTGAGCAGAGAACTAACGACACTTCGTAACCGCCAGCGAAGATATAGTCGAGCAATCAAGGAAAGGCAAAGGCAACGGCAAGCAAGCGGAGCTCGTACGGTGGGGTTGGCCGGCTATACCAATGCGGGAAAGTCGAGTTTATTTGCTTCCCTCTGTGGAAAACCAGTTCTTGTAGAGGACCGTTACTTCTCGACATTAGAGACTACTGTCGGTAGAATGCAGTTTAGTCCACGAGTATTACTTGTTGATACGATTGGATTCATTGATGATATCCCATCAGATCTTCTTGATGCGTTT
>MDSW01006339.1_pt1 | contig 18575 bp, 12 predicted proteins | sample 811171 | NCBI WGS metagenome assembly MDSW01 (sample SAMN05326641, study PRJNA326480) | marine metagenome | isolation source: seawater | place: Atlantic Ocean: North West | collected 2012 | reverse complement strand
TGCCGCTCCTGAAGCAATCGAGGAATATGGCTGGGATACTCACAACGATATCTTTGAAGCGATGCATAAATATCTGGTTCCACGATTTGATAAGACGATCACCACACTCATAAAAGATCTGGATGATCGAGGCCTGTTAGAGACCACTTTGTTGGTCATTATGAGTGAATTCGGACGCGCACCTGTGGTCGCCCCGGAACCTCGGTTCAAAGGCAATAATGCGGGGCGTAAACATTGGGCCAGTGCTTATTCGATTGCCTTGGCTGGTGCGGGAGTGCAGCGAGGAGCGGTTGTTGGCGCTACGGATCGTCTGGGAGGTGAAGTTGTCACCGACCGCTATGCACCTTGGGATTTGACCGCCACGGTGTTTAATGCTTTGGGGATTCCCCGAAGTGCCCATTATCTCGATCCAGTGGACCGACCATTCCCTGTCACGGTTGGTAAACCCATGGCAGCCCTTTACGGGGCAACATAGTCGTCACCTTGATGGCTGGTGAGATTGCGTTAATGAGAAGAGCTAGATTCGCTTAGATCAACTCTCGGATAGGCTCGCCATCTTCAATCATGTACGTTGGTCGTCCCTGATTACTCATAAACTGCATCTTAGGGTCGAGTCCATACATATGGAAAATGGTGGCCATAAGATCCTGAGGTGATATCGGAGAGGTCGCAGGAGTTTCCAATTTTTCCGAGGATTCGCCAATAACCTGTCCCATCCGCAGGCCACCACCTGCAAGAGCAAGCGTGCAAAGTCGTCCCCAGTGGTCTCTTCCAGCATTCTTGTTGATCTTCGGAGTGCGACCGAACTCACCGGTGATGACGACTAGAGTGTCCTTCAGCTTGCCTTGTTGATCTAGGTCTTCGATCAAAGCAGAGATCCCTTGGTCCATTTGAGCTGCTCTGGGCTTGAGTCCTTTAACGATGCCGCCGTGCATATCCCAGCCACCGTAGGATACCGTAACAAAGCGGCATCCTGCATCGACTAATCGTCTCGCCTTGAGTAATGATTCGCCTAGTCCTTTTCCGTATCGTTCTCGTGTTTTAGGATCGGCTTTGTTGATGTCAAAAGCATCCTGACTCGAACCAACAATCAACTCGAATGCCTGTTGTTCAAAGGCATCAATCCCTTCCATCTTTCCGGTTCGGTCTGCTGCTCGGTTGATGCTGTCAAGGCTGTTGAGCAAACCACGTCGACTGGCAAAACGATCCTCAGGAACAGCGATCTTCATGTTCTTGACCGCCGGCCCGTTTGGGTTGAATGGGTTGTACCCCGTTCCTAACCACCCTGCTCCGTCTCCATTGATGGCGCTCATTCGAATGTAGGTTGGAATCCCAGTATTTGGGTTCGTGGTTCCAAATTTCCGAGCCATGATTGAGCCGATTGATGGTTTAACCAACTGGCGGTCGTCGTAACCTGTCATGACCCAACGAGTGGCATTGCCGTGACTGCTATTTCCATGTGCAAAAGAACGAACTAAGGCCATCTTGTCGACGCATGAAGCAATCTTCGGAAAGGTTCCGCCAATGGTAACGCCTGGAATCGGAGTGTTGACTTCGCCTGTAATGCTGCGGTATTCGACCGGAGCGGTCATCTTTGGGTCAAATGTCTCAACGTGGGTAGGACCACCTGCTAGCCAGATCCAAATGACTGACTTTTCATTCACGCTACCATTGGCATTTGCACGCAGTAGATTCGGTAGAGTTAGCATGCTTCCGCCAAGAGTACCAACACGAAGGAAGTCACGGCGACTTGTTCCTTCACAGTTCTTTCCATTGGGTTTTGAGTAAACGGTTAGCATTGCATATTCTCCGATGAGAGTTTGAATACGTTACACATCTACCGTAACAATCGGAATCTAGCGTCATAAAGTCAATTGAATTCCGGGGTTTACCCTCCCCAGTACCCCACGCATGGGGAGTTGGGTTCGGCAGATTGGTGGGGTGTGAGACTTTAGGTAGGAATCCACGTTGCGAGTTGTGGTCTAGGCCATCACTTCCCTGGGCGACAGGAGTCCTTCCAGATTCTCCACCCCAGACAACGAGTGTGTCTTCCAGCATGCCGCGAGTTTTCAGGTCAATGATCAGTGCAGCCACAGGCTTGTCCGTCATCAGGTGATGGTGCAGTTTCAATTCTTTACTATAATTATCATGTTGAAAGCGATAGACTGATGGTCATTACACTGTCTCAAAATAAGGTGTCGGAAATTGATCAAGTACACAGCATTATTGTTCCTGTTGACTACCCTAATTGCTCCAATCGAGGCTCAGCAACGGGAAGGAGATCGCCCCAGTGCCGAAAATCCGTTTGCAGACAAGCCTCGCGCAAGTGCCGAAGGCGATCGCCCACGTGAGACGGAACAGCCTCGAGAAGGTGACCGTCCCCGAGTAAGCCCTGAGGGAGAACGGCCTGCGTCAGGGAATCCGTTTGGTGACGCTCCCAAAGAAGGACTGTCTAACCCATTTGCCGATAAACCAGTGACCGAAAATCGTGAAGGTGGCTTCAAACCTCAGACGGAACGAGAAGCAGAATTGTATGGTTTGGTGCGTGAGCTCAAAGGGGAAATTGAAGCCCTACGACGTGAAGTCGCTCGTTTACGAGGAAATCAGAATTCCCAGGCACGACAAGGCGATCGACCGGATGTCGAAGAACGCCCGCTTGCCGATAACTGGCGTAAGTCTAAGGCGGGCGGAGTCTTTAATACCTATGATGCCAACAAAGATGGCTTTGTGTCTCTGGTGGAATGGCTCAAGTTGACCAATGGCAATGCAAGCGATGCCCGTCGTAAACTGCAGACGACTCGATTTTTTGATGCGGGTGCCGGTAGTGATGAGAAATTGAGTCCCCAGGAATTTATTTATTGGTACACCAAACGCTCAGCTGCGACATCGCAGCCAGCCAGAGAGCCAGGTAGAGATCAAGCCAGAGAAGGAGATCGACCGCCTGCTGAAGGTGACCGTCCTCGAGTCAGTCCAGAAGCCGATCGACCACGTGTAAGCCCTGAAGGTGATCAACCTCGAGTTAGCCCAGAGGGAGACCGACCGCGAGTGAGCCCCGAAGGGGAGCGACGTCCCGCGAATCAGTTGGAGGTTTTGTTTTGCCAACACGATCGCAATCAGGATGGAGTTGTTAGTGGTCAGGAATTCATGGCTCTGCGCGGGCGTTTGCCGTCTGTTCAGGCTCAGCAATACTGGGTCAACTTTTTCAAGAAGTTTGACGCGGATGGCAATGGAGCGTGGTCTGGGCAGGAGTTTATTCGTGCCGCACAGGCAGCGTCTAAGCAACCGGCAGGAGACGCTACGCCTAAACGAGAAGGAGACCGGCCAGCCAATGACGGTCCTCGCGATGGTGAAGGTGGTCAACGGACCGGCCCTCGAGACGGAGATGTACCTGTCAAGCAGGGACCAAGAGATGGGGACGGTGCTCCAAAACCCGGCCCTCGAGACGGCTAAGCTGAGATATTGAGGGGCACAAACTCAAAGGACAGAGAAACATGGATGAAAACGGATCCGATGAAGCTGCGGTCAGTGAAGATTGTTCGGAATTAAAAAAAGAAATTGAAGATCTGAAATCCAGACTTCAGCAATATGAGCAGTCGATTGCGAATCATCGTCGATTGCTTCTAAATCAACTTGAGCAGTTAAATCGTCTGGAATCCTAAATTCGAGTCGGCGGCAAAGCGAGACCGGAGGTGCGACGGGTAATGTTGCGTTCTTTTGTGATAGTCACTTGTAGCATTCTGTGCTGTTTAAAAACTTCTCAGGCAGATGATCCTGTGGTAGTAACCAAAGCAGTCACGGCATTCGTGCAGTCCACCTGCGTAGATTGCCATAGTAACGGCAATGCGGAAGGTGGTTTTGATCTGTCAGAGCTAACGACTGATCTGTTATCACCCGCAGCCTTTGCTCGATGGGAACAGGTATACGACCAAGCGGCACAGGGTAAGATGCCGCCAATGGATGCCGCACAGCCTTCGAAGGATAGACGAGAGGAATTCTTGCACGGCTTGCGAGGCTCACTGAAGTTGGCTCACCAGCGTACTCGAGGGACGGTGTTTCGTCGTCTCAATCGTCAGGAATTCGCAAATACGCTCAATGATGTATTCGGCACGAATCTTGAATTGACTTCGTTGCTGCCAGAAGATGGGAAATCGGACGAATTCGATAATGTTGGGGCAAGCCTCAACGTCTCGCTTGTCCACATGCAACGATATATGCAGGCCGCTGAACTCGTTTTGGAAACAGCTATCGAGAATCGGCTGAGTCCACCCGAAGTGAAGAATGCCGAATTTAGCTACGCCACCGGGCGTGATGCGGCAAACTTTATCGGTTCTAAATGGCTCAAGCTTGACGATGGTGCTGTCGTCTTCTTTCAAGATTTTGGCTATCCATCCGGCATGCTAAGAGAAGCCAGTAACGGATCCCAGGCTGGCTTCTACAAAATCCGAGTCACTGGGTATGCCTATCAATCGGATAAGCCAATTACATTTTCAATTGGGGGAACCAGTTACGCGCGAGGGTCAGCAAAGCCGATCTATGGATACTTCAGCTTACCTCCAGGCAAACCACAGACCGTTGAAGTCGAGGTATGGATGGAGCCACGGTACATGGTGGAAATCAAAACCTTCGGTATCTATGACGAGCAATACGACATCAAGAATAAAGGGTTGGAGAATTACACCGGTCCAGGCCTCGCCGTTTCAAAAGTTGAGATCGAAGGTCCGATAGTCCATGAGTTTCCTTCACGCGGCCATCAATTACTCTTTGCCGGGCTGCCACGGACTGAAGTTGAGCCAAACAATCCAGCTGACAAAAACCGAAGTAATTATGTGCCTCAGTTTGAGATTCGCGTCGAAGATGAATTGGCAGCGGTTGAGTCTGCGATTCAGACTGTCGCGAGTCGGCTTTTTCGGCGTCCCGTCGCTCAAGAAGAACTTGGCGCGTATCTGCAGTTGTTTCAGTCCGAACGTGCAGCAGGCGAGACGATTGAATCTGCGTATCGAGCGACTATCGTTGCATTGATCTGCTCCACGGGCTTCTTGTACTTCAACGAAGCATCTGGCAGGCTTGGAGACTATGCGATTGCATCCCGGCTCAGTTACTTTTTGACTCGCACCACCCCAGACACTCAGTTGCTTGAATTAGCATCGCAAGGCAATTTAGCTGGCCAGCCCGAAGTACTTGATGCAGAAGTCAAACGTTTAATGCAGTCGGAGCATTTTTTTAGATTTGCCCGCGACTTTGTTTATGCGTGGTTGAATTTGCGCGAGCTCGATTTTACTGTGCCTGATCGAAAGTTGTTTCCTGAATACGATCGGTACCTGAGAAAGTCGATGGAAGAGGAAACGATAGCCTATTTGGATCACTGTCTTCAGCAGAATCTTCCAATAAGTAATTTGGTTAAATCTGAGTTCGCCATGCTTAATGAGCGTCTGGCTGACCATTATGGCATTGCTGGCGTTTCAGGTAGCGAGGTTCGTCGGGTTAAGCTTCCTGAGGATAGTGTTCGAGGGGGCTTCTTAAGCCAGGCGGCAGTCTTGAAGGTATCGGCTAACGGTACGAACACATCACCTGTGGTCCGCGGGGTCTATGTGACAGAGCGAATTCTGGGGATTCATCCGTCGCCTCCTCCGCCGAATGTAAATGGTGTTGAGCCGGATATTCGCGGCGCCGAAACGTTACGTGAAATTCTGGCGAAACATCGTAATGTTGCAAGTTGTCAAAGTTGCCACAAACTGATCGATCCACCTGGTTTTGCATTGGAAAGTTTTAACCCGATCGGTGGCCAACGTGACTACTACCGTTCTGTCGGTGAGGGTGAAAAAGTTCTCATCTATGTCCATGGTCGAAAGACGCAGTATCGAATCGGCCGCGATGTAGATTCCAGTGGGCGACTGCTTAATGGAAGTGAATTTGAGTCATACAAACAATTTCGAGACCACCTAGCTGCCGATAAAGAAGTATTGGCTCAGGCGTTTGTAACCAAGTTGCTTACGTTTGCTACCGGACGTGAACTGGGATTTTCCGATCGTGAAGAAATCACTCGGATAGTACAGACAGCGAAAAATAGTGATTATGGAATGCGGGATCTCTTGGTCGCCGCTGTAACGAGTAGGATTTTCCTAGAGAAATAACCATGAAGACTCCATTTGTCGTCAATCGTAAGAAAATGAATCGCCGCCGTATGCTACAAGGCACTGGTGTTGCTTTGGGATTGCCTTTGCTTGAAGCGATGCAGGGTACGTTGGGAGAACGGGCGCTGGCGAATTCGACCGTGGTAACTCCAAAGCGATTTGTGGCCATGTGCGCAACGCTGGGATTTCATACTCCGTTTCTGTTTCCCGAGACTGAAGGAACGGATTACAAAGCGACGCCCTATTCCAGTTGCCTCGCCGATCATCGAGATGACATTACGTTGTTCTCAGGATTGTCTCATCCCAATTCCAACGGAAATAACGGCCATGCCTCGGAACTGACCTGGCTTACCAGCGCCCCGCGTCCAGGCCTGGCGGGGTTCAAAAATACAATATCCATCGACCAGTTAATCGCTTCGAAAATTGGAATTGAGACGCGGTTTCCATCCTTAGTGCTCTCAACCAGCGGACGCTCGATCTCCTGGACCGGTAGTGGAGTGGAAATTCCAGGAGAAACCCGCCCTTCCCGCCTGTTTGGTTCGATGTTTATCGAAGGCAGTGAAGATGAAATCAAAGCTCAATTGCGAAATCTACAGCGTGGCCGCAGTATCTTGGATACAGTCCTAGTTCAAGCGAAGGGGCTGAACCGAGAGTTGGGATATCAGGATCAGCAGAAGTTGGAACAATACCTGACGGCGGTACGTGATTTGGAATTTAGGTTGCAGCAGTCAGAAGGATGGGCAACTCGGCCGAAACCCGTAGTCAATAGAGACGCCCCAGTCGATATTGCAGATCGTCTTGATGCCATTGGGAAGCAGAGCCTGATGTATGACATGATGGTGCTGGCTTTGCAAACTGATTCGACCAGAACGATAACTTTTCAATTGAGTGGAATGAACGCTGTTCCTGTCATTGCCGGCGTAAAGAACGATTGGCATAATCTTTCGCATCATGGCAAAGATGAAGCGAAGATTGATGAATTGCGAGTCATTGAAGAAGCGGAATTTAAAGTGTTCAGCAATTTTCTGTCGGGTCTTAAGGCAGTTGAAGAAGGAGGGCAAAGTCTGCTGGACCACACCGCCGTCCTTTATGGTTCCAACTTGGGTAATGCGAGTAGCCATAGTTGGAAGAATCTGCCGATTGTCTTAGCCGGCGGCGGTTACAGACACGGTAACCACGTTGCGCATGACCAAGATAATAATACGCCGTTTGCGAATATGTTCGTTTCATTTGCTCAACGAATGGGAATTGAGATCAATCAGTTTGGCAGTAGTACAGCCGAATCGATCCGTGGGCTGGAATTAGTCCGAAGCTAAAACCCAAGGCTAAAACCCAAGGCTAAAACCCAAGGCTAAAAATAGACGCTATTTGAAAGTGACCTTTCCATCCCGCGAAACCTGGATGTGAAATTGCTGACTGGCGGTCTCAATCTCTAACAGGCCGTTGTCATTCCAGGGCATGGAAATCACATCAGAATTCAGAGATTTGAAAAGCATGTTATCACTTCCAGTCCAATCTAGTTCGTTGCCATTTCGCCATGCGTGAATGGCTTGACTTGTATTGCCCCATTGAAGTCGGATTCTGTTTCCCTGAACGGTTGTCATGGCGGCGGCTCCTCGTTTAGCCAATTCATCAACCTCGGGTTGTAGTTTGCTGGCAGCCTTCATGAAGGCCTCCCGATTCCCCTCGTTTACCTCGACAACGAATCCGTATACTCCTTTGCCCTTGCGGGTGGACTTCAAGACTTTTGTGTGTGGCCAGAGCTCTTGCTGGCTGCCATCTTTCTTCTCTTTGAACTGAGCCTGTTTACTGAGAGCCGCATCTTCGGTGGCAAGCGAGGCATTGAGCGGCCAGATAGCTAACGTGACATGGTCGAGTGAAATGAAAGTGACATGGCCCTTTTGTGTTGTCGTTGCCGATTTGGGAATGAGCCAAAGGTAGGGGAGCTTGCTTTCCTGTGTCAGATAGATGGCCATGTTTTTATTTTGGCCAACGGCGGAATTAGGTGCGAGCAGTCCGTCCTGGTACATCGGTGAGCCAATTTTAGTGGGATCGGCACAAGGGGCTGCGATGACTGTTTGAGCTGTTCCGTCATTGGCGGCAGCAAGTAATTTGAATCCATTGATATCCGGAGCCTGAGTTCCTCGTTGTAGAGTGCCTAATTGGAACTTGTTTCCAAAATAGAGTGTCTCTCTGTATTTTGCCTCCAGACCGTCCTGTTTATCCCAGGGCTGCCATTGCGGCTTGCTACTAATGACTTCTAGATCAGACTTAAACCTCCGTTGAGCCAGTTCAACAACGGCTGCCGGTGGACGATAACCAGAAGTGATGAAGTGGACTTCGTCGGATTCAAACTCTTCCGGTAGCTGGTTCGTGCCACCAAACCAGAGCCAGCCAGCTGTGGCGGCACTGCCTCCAAATGCATAGGGATGATTGTAGTCTCTGCATGTCGGTCCGCCGAAGACTCCGCGATAATACTTTAATGCACAGCAAGTCGCCATGAAATCCAATCCTGCTTTTGCAAGTAGCTTCGCTTCGGAGTCCTTAGCAAAATCGTATAAGTTAAGCAGGGGGACGATGCTATGGCCCAGGTAGTTTTCGGAATCCCACTCTCCCATGCCTACGTAATAGAGTCCTACAACATATTGGCGGATGCGTTCTAGATAGAGCTTTCTTACCGATTCATTGCCAGATAATTCAGCAAGGAGATAGACGCTGGATTCTCTCATTAATTTCAAATTGTCGGTACTGCGAACATCCACCCATGAATTCTTCCCCTCGGGATCCCAAACTCCCTTTCCTGTATACGCATAATGTGGTCTGCGAAGCGGATCCTTCTCAGTGAAGATCTTGGCGGCTTTTATCATGGTGGCCTTGTACTCCGGAGCGAGGAGATGGCCGAAATAGAAGAGCTTGCGTATCTGGTGTTTTAGAGTGAAGCAGGGATAGTAATCGATTCCGAGCGTATGTTTGTTCCATCGTTCTGCCGCAGCATCTTTTTCCTGTAGGAATTTAAGAGCGTTTTGCTCGTACCCAGCAAGAATCGAGATCATAGCCCAGCCATATGACCGTTTTTCATTTTCAAACCAGGTATTGCCATACCGTCCGTCTTTAGAGGAATGGGCGATGACATAATTAGCTCGCTTCTGGAAATCGGCTTCCCAAGAAGATTTCCAATCCGTGTTTTGAACGCTTTTGGGGATCGGGTACGGTGTCACTACCACGGTATCGCCGGTTCGCTTCCAATACGTTTGTGCTTCTAGGAAACAAGTACTGAAGAGACAGTAAATGAATAATGCGATTCGCATAAGGTTCTACTTTTTGCAAAGGATCGTTTCTTGTTTGGCCGTCAACCTGATACTGTTTTAAGCAACGTTTTGTATCTGCAGACGGCTACGGTGTTTCTGAAGTTTGTAGTTTGCTGGCAGTCGAATAGATGTAGTGCAGCAGATGATCAGGCTAAGGTGAAGCTTGCTCATACTGGATTGGTTCGGGGAAGTTTTCTTCAAGTTCATTGGCGAAATGCCAACGCCCAGGTTTGTATTTAATCGCGAGCTCGGGAGTCGTGTATTTAACGCCACCGGCATAGTGACTATGCACGGCACGGTCGAGTATCCCGGTGGTAAGCAATGTGCGTTCCACCGGGGTATGCGCTTTTCCGGTGTGGAAAAAACTATCGATTCCGCGGACAAGTTGTTCAAAGTGACGGTATGGATACTGCATTTCCATTTTGAACAACTGTCCCAACAATTGATTACTCTTGTCGAATTCGATGGCGACCGACATCTGATCAGTCACCCCATTTAACATGCAGCACACAGCACGACTGCCGTCACGGTATTCGATCACGTAGATGGAACTGTCATCACGACGAATTCGTTGTTCCAAATCGTCCACTGATTTGTCGGCAGCTTTCAGTGCTGTGGCCACCGCTTTTCTTGACCACTTGCCTGCCCTCTCTGCCTCCCACATTTTGTCATAGGGAATTGCTTCGACACTGCGGACTCCCGTTTCACCACCTTTGCGTCGCTCCATTAAGCACTGAATCGTTTCGAGGGCGTGAAAACCATAGCTTTCTAGGCCTCCGAAGGCTACGCCGGTGATCGTCTTAATCTTAGAACTAACAGGAATGGTGACTGCTGGATACCGCCAGGCGAAAGGAAGCGAAGAGCCAGCTTGAAACGGTATTTTTAATCGCCGAGCGCGATCATACATCGCCTTGGCGTCTTTCCAGTTCCAGCTCAGATGCTTGTCATTGAATACCGGTACGACTCGGCCTGTTTGTTCAAAGGTGTCCGCGATCGCATCGAAAAAACGGCGTCTAGGGTATTTTACCTGATGAGTTTCCTCGGTGGATTCGTAATTCCCGTGTTCGCCGACACTCAGTACTGCATCGCATTGCAGTCGGTCTGTCCCAAGTGTCAATGCGTCGTGGATGTTGTCAAATATCGGTACGTTGTACTTTTCACTTTTAGCAACGGAAATGTCATTGCCAGTCTTTTGCTCCACGTACATGGAAACCAACTGCAGATCAGGCCCTGCTCCACCTAGATGGTCCCAGCCTTCCAGAAGTTTTGAAAAGATGACATCGCAATGAGAGTTCTTGAAGTATTGAGTGCCAATGCCTGCCACACGGAGCGTCTTGGGCTTGCTGATTCCCTGGACGGGGTGAAGCACACCGGTGGCGAGGGGAAGAGCCGGCAGCGTCTGAATTAAAGACCTTCTTGTGATCAACGGATTATTGCTCCTGAATCCAAATCATATAACTGTTTACCCACTGGTTAATAGGAGCACCCATATTGCGGATTCCATATCCGTGCCCGCCGGTATCTCGGAAGAAAGTCCGGATTCTAACCCCGGCCTTCTTATACGCCGATTCGAATCGCAACGAGTTTTCAGCCAAGACGCCTTTGTCGTCCAAAGCATGAGCTACAAACGCGGGGGGCATGTTGGGAGTGATGTGTAACTCGGCCGAGTACTTGTTGATTTGGTCCTTGGTTGGTTTTTCGCCAAATAGAAGTTTCTGATAGCCGGCACCGGCAACTTCCGTTTGCATCGATAAGAGAGGGTAGGCACCGCCGAAGAATGCCACTTCACTGCTCAGTCGATCAATCCTGTCCTGATGATCTGGACGTTCGCCGATCGGGTGAATCAATGGAGTGACCGCCACAATACCACCGGCAGAGAATCCAAATGTTCCCACTCGCTGTGGATTAATATTCCAGTCGGAGGCATGAAAGCGAGTCAAGCGGATGGCACGGCGAATATCTGCCTCCATGACTTCGATGCCATTAAAGGTTGTCGAGGTTTTGGCATTACGGAACTTTAACACGAGTCCGGCAATTCCAGCTTGAGACAAAAGGCGGGCTAAATCATTCCCTTCCTTGTCAATGACAGCTCGCGTGAGGCCTCCGCCGGGAACGATCACCACGGCTGCAGTCGGCTCCTTCTGTTTATTGGGGAGATGGACGGTGAGCGTCGGTATGACAGTATCGGAGATGCTACGATCGATTAGTGTTTTTCCATCGCCACGCTCAACCACCTTTTCTTTGTCTTGAACGCCTTCGCTACCTGGTGCGGTGGATTCCCACAATCGTACTTCAAAAGGTGGCTTGGTGTCGGCTGCAAGCAAACTGGTTGGGAGAATCAGTAACGTGCCAAGAAGGAATGAGAGTGTTTTCATTACATTGTCGTGTTGAATTGCTTGGGGTCGTATCTTGCTAATATAACGCCTTTACATCTGTAATTCGAACACGTTTGAGAGTGTGATTTCCTCTTTTGCTTGTGATGGTATGATAGAGGCCTGTCAATGACGAACTGGATTCTCTGGGAATTAGGCTTTTCACCATGCTGAAACAACTTTCGCTAATGCTCGTAATGGCACTGAGCGTCGCCGCTCAAGGCGCAGACCGTCCCAATATTGTTCTGATCATGGCCGATGATCTTGGCATCGATAGTGTGGAAGACTATGGCGGGCGGCAGTATAAAACCCCTGTGATGACCCAATTGGCGAAAGAGGGTATGCGGTTTACACACGCTTATGCCCAACCTCTTTGCACGAATACCAGAATTCAGTTGATGACGGGGATCTATAACCATCGCAATTGGCTGGCGTTTGGGATCTTAGACCCTCAAGCCAGAACGTTCGGTCACATGATGCAGGATGCTGGCTATAAGACGGCGATTGTTGGTAAGTGGCAATTACAAAGCTACGATCCACCGGACTATCCGGGAGCTGCCTTGCGACGGGACAAAGGAATGCACGTTGATAAAGCCGGATTTGATGACTATTGCCTGTGGCACACCCACCATACGGAAGACAAAGGTTCGAGGTATCCAGATCCCAAAATCAATCTAAATGGAGAGTACATCAAGGACACCAAAGGTAAGTACGGCCCGGATATTTGGGCAGACTTTATTTGTGATTATGTGAGTAAGGAACACGAAAAGCCGTTCTTTTTGTATTACCCAATGGCATTACCGCATAACCCGTTTTCGCCAACTCCGGATTCCCCCGAATGGAAGGATGCCTCCAAACGATATGACGAAGAGAATCACTTTTACGGTGATATGGTGGAGTATACGGATAAGGTCTTGGGGCGAATTGTTGCGGCCATCGATGAAGCCGGTATCGGTAAAGATACGTTATTGATTTTCTATAGCGATAATGGAACCAATCAAAAGATCGAAACAGAAACCGCCTGGGGGTTGAGTCAGGGTGGCAAAGGCCTGTCGATTGATGCTGGGGTACACGTCCCACTCTATGTGCGTTGGCCGGGAACAATCAAAGCGGGAAGTGTGAACGATAAGCTTGTTGACTCCACCGACTTCCTTCCCACGATCATGGAAGCGGCCGTCGCTCCTGTTTCACCCAAAGCAGAACTTGATGGAATCAGCTTTTACCATCAGTTGCTCAATAAGAAAGGCCCTGAACGCCCTTGGGTGTTTTACCACTATGATCCTCGCCCAGGCTGGGATAAGCACAAATTTACGCTGCATCGCTTTATCCAAAATCGTCGTTACAAGCTATACGACAACGGCATCCTGATTGATGTGAAGAAGGATCCTCTTGAACAACATATGATCTATGCAGAAGACGATACACGTGAGACAGCAGCCATCCGTAAAACGTTTGAACGTGTATTGGCAGAGAAACACGCGGAGTGGTTAAAGGCTCGCCCGGCGAACAACGATCGAGTTCAGTAGAGTATTGGGAATTGTAGAAGGAACCGCCAGCTATGAAAAAACTATTTGTTGCATTGCTTTTTTTTATGGCGAGTGTCAGCGTTGTCAACGCGGAAGAGAAACGTCCGAATATCTTGTTTGCTTTCGCAGATGACTGGGGGAAGTATGCCAGTTGTTATGCCCAGGTGGACGGGCCGAATTCAATCAATACTGTATTTAAGACGCCCACAATAGATGCCATTGCTGGTAAAGGGACGTTGTTCAAACATGCATTCGTCACCGCTCCTTCGTGTACGCCCTGTAGAAGCTCACTTCTGTCAGGCCAGTATTTTTACCGTACCGGTCGAGGGGCCATTTTGCAGGGGGCCATCTGGGATCTAAATATTCCCACCTACCCGTTGTTGCTGCAGGATGCCGGATATCATATCGGGCAAACCTACAAGGTTTGGTCGCCTGGCTCACCAGCTGATGCTCCGTATGGTGGCAAAGCCACAGCCTTTGAGTCCGCTGGTGGGAAATTTAACGGATTCTCACAACAGGTCTACCAAATGGTGGCAAAGCAGGACAAGAGTTCTGCTGAGGCAAAACAAGTTCTGCTGAATGAAGTCAAACAAAACGTTCAGGCATTCCTCGATGCCCGTCCAGATGATGCGCCGTTTTGCTACTGGTGGGGGCCGACCAATGTCCACAGGAAGTGGATTAAAGGAAGTGGAAAAAAATTGTGGGGTATCAATCCGGATGACCTTCAGGGGAAGCTGCCTGCGTTTTTGCCTGACGTACCGGAAATTCGGCAGGACTTCGCAGATTATTTGGGAGAAGCTCGGGCCTTCGATGCTGGTTTAGCGGCTGTGCTAGAAGTCCTGCAACAAACCGGAGAACTAGATAACACGATGATTGTGGTTAGTGGTGATCATGGGGCTCCGGGATTCCCTCGTGGGAAATGTAATCTGTACGATTTTGGTACCCAGGTTCCGTTAATCGTATCCATGCCGGGACAATCCGCCCCGCGTGTTGTGGACGATTTCGTGAATTTGATGGATCTGGCACCGACGTTTCTAGAAGTGGGTGGGCTAGAACCACCAGAAGTGATGACAGGAAAGAGTCTTGTCCCTGTTTTGAATTCAAAGAAAGAGGGGTTGGTAGATCTTTCACGATCGTGGGTGGTAACCGGTCGCGAACGTCATGTTGCCAAAGTACGCGATGGTTTTTTGCCTTATCCCCAGCGAGCCATTCGCACCAAAGACTATTTATATATCATAAACTTCAAGGCTGACCGTTGGCCGATGGGGGCACCAATGGCAGTTACTCAGGACTCTGCCCCTTCCACCGACCAGCTTGAGAATAACACGTTCATCTGCTTTGGGGATTTAGATGCAAGTCCCACCAAAGCGTGGTTGATAGAAAATCGTTTTAAGAGCCAATGGCAACAACATTATGACTTGGCATTCGGGAAACGTCCTCCTGAAGAGCTGTACGTTCTGGCCGATGATCCGGATCAAGTTCATAATGTGGCAAGGAAAATGAAGTATGCAGAGGTGAAAGCTAAACTGAAGAGCCAACTGATGCAGGAATTGACATCGACCGGAGATCCACGGGTCACGGGCGATGGGTCCACCTTTGATAAGTCACCGTTTACGGACCCGTTCAAACGCTAGTCCGAAGAAGTAACACGCAGCACTGCCAATGATAGATATTGAGTTTTTAGGGGATTTGCAATGAATAGAGTCTTACTAGCAGGACTGTTCGTCATTTTGACCGCCGTCAATTCATCGGCCGCTGATAAGCCAAATATTCTATGGCTTACAAGTGAAGACCATGGCCCCGAAATGGGATGTTATGGCGATGAATTAGCCGTGACTCCCAACGTGGATGCGTTGGCAAAGAAAGGAATGCTATTCGATCTGGCTTGGTCCTGTGCTCCTGTTTGTGCTCCGGCCAGAACGACGATCATTACAGGTATGTATCCACCGTCGATTGGCGGACAACACATGCGTAGCATGGTGTCACTGCCTGAGCATGTGCAGTTTTATCCCTGGTATTTGAAGCAAGCCGGATATTATACGACAAACAACTCAAAGCAGGATTACAACGTCAAGAAGACTGAACAAGGGTGGGATGTTTCTTCGAATAAAGCTCACTATCGCAACCGCGGAGAGGGTCAGCCGTTCTTTGCAATTTTCAATGTGACGATCAGTCATGAAAGTAAGATTCGTACTCGCCCTCACGAAAAGGTTTTGGATCCCGCCAAAGTACGTGTACCTGCCTATCATCCGGACAATGCAGAATCCCGACAGGACTGGGCTCAATACTACGACATTGTCAGTCGCGCCGATAAAATCGCAGGCGAACGTCTAGCAGAGTTGGATCAGGCAGGCCTTACCGACGACACCATCGTCTTCTATTACGGTGACCATGGAAGCGGTATGTCACGCTCTAAACGTTGGCCATACAACTCAGGCCTCTCCGTTCCAATGGTTGTATTCTTTCCCAAGAAATGGGAACATCTGGCTCCGAAAGAATACAAAACCGGAGGGACGAGTGATCGATTGGTTAATTTTGTTGATCTGGCACCGACCGTGTTAAGCCTGGCCGGAGTTAAGCCTCCGAAGCATATGCAAGGGCATGCATTTGCCGGTAAATACCAACAGAGTAAACCCAAATACATGTTTGGATTTCGGGATCGTATGGATGAGCGATATGACTTCATTCGGACAGTCACCGATGGACGTTATCACTACATTCGTAATTTCAACCCGCATTTTATCTATGGCCAGTACGTTGCGTATAATTTCGTGACTCCGTCCACCGCCGCCTGGAAACGAGATTATTTAGCCGGCGAGCTGAATGATGCACAGTCGGCTTATTGGCAGTTGAAACCGACCGAGGAGTTATATGACCTGGAGACAGATCCTGATGAAGTAAATAACTTAGTGGATTCGAAGGACCATCAGGCGATTTTGAAAGAATTGCGTGGAGCCTTATATGGGTGGTGTGAAGAGATCCGGGATGTAGGCTTCCTGCCGGAAGGTGAAATACACAGTCGCAGTGCTGGTACATCACCGTACGAGATGGGCCATGATGATAAGCGTTATCCGTTCTCAAAGATTTTTGAAGCCGCTGACAAAGCAACCCATCGCGATGAGGAAAGCCTGGGGCTCATGGTGAATTATCTTAAGGACAGTGATAGTGCTGTTCGCTATTGGGGAGCCGTGGGACTATTAAATCGGGGGGGGATTGCCTATGCCAAACAAGCAGATGCACTGCGGGCATGCATGGAAGATGAATCACCCTACGTGCAGATTGCCGGTGCTTACGCTTTGGCAAAGTACGGAAAAGGTGAAGACGTGCGTCACGCTACAGATCATCTGCTGTCGCTGACCGAATGGAACGCCTCTCGGCCAGTCTTTGTCGCCCTGACGGCTTTGAATGCAGTGGATAAGCTGGATGGAAAAGCTGCTCATGCATTAGCTGACATCAAAGCGTTGCCACGTAAAAATGGAGCGTCCCCGGACCGTCGTTACAACGGCTATGTTAATCAGGTCCTCGGTAAAGTCATTAAAGACCTAGAAGAGTAACCCGATTGTTTGTCTTTGCTGAATTCGATTTCCCCCCCCAAGTCTGTTAGGATCACCTTTCATGTTATTACGCGCATTGGTCACCGCTCTGTTGTTGGTAATCTCCTCCACGTCGGTGGATGCTAAACCGAATCTGTTAATTGTCACCGTTGACGATATGAGCGCAGATTCGATTGGAAGCTACGGCTGCCCTATCGAAGGGATCTCTCCTCACATGGATGGGCTTGTACGGTCCGGTATGAGATTTCAATATGCCCACGTACAGGTGGGGAATTGCATGCCTGGACGAAATGTGATGTGGTCTGGCCTGTATCCACATAACAACGGCGTCGAGGGATTCTACCGCGTAGCCAATCCTCAGCACCAACACTTAGTTGACATGATGAAGGCGGCCGGTTACTTCACCGCCATCATGGGGAAGACCAGTCACTCGACACCTTACCACCCCTACCCTTGGGACGCCATTCTGGATACGGCAGAAGATGGGAGTAGTTATGACAAGAAGAATCCCGCTCACTTCGGTGAAGCGACGGCGCGGGGGATTGCCGCGGCAGTCGAGGCTGAAAAGCCATTCTGCCTGATGGTGAATGTTTCGGATCCCCATAAACCGTTCTATTCGGGGCCTGACGACAAGAATCAACCGACTCTGGTTGTAAGTCCCGAAGATGTGCCTGTGCCCGGATTTCTGTTTGATGACCCACAGGTCCGACAGGAACTTGCTCTGTATTACAGTTCTGTGAGCCGAGCAGATGATTGTGTAGGTGAAATCTTGCAGGCCTTGAAACTGTCAGGCCAGGAAGAGAAAACGGTGGTTTTGTTTTTGTCTGATCATGGCATGCCGTTGCCTTTCGCCAAGACTCAGCTTTACCATCACAGCACACATACCCCTTTAGCAGTACGTTGGCCGGGGGTCACCAAGAGTAACACCTTGGATGAAGAACATATGGTCTCTGCCGTGGATTTGACCCCTACGATTCTGGAAATTGCCGGCGTCCAAGGACCGCGAATGGATGGGCGATCCTTTGCTTCCGTATTGAAGGGTGAATCGCAGGACGGTCGTGAATTTGTCATTAAAGAATACAACGAGAATTCAGGTCGGTCGCGAGATCCAATTCGAGCTGTACAGACTAAGAGATATTTGTATCTGGCGAATGCCTGGGCGAATGGCTCTCGAGTGTTTGCGACGGCGACAACAGGTACGCAGACCTATCGTCGGATGGCAGCTTTGGCAGAAACAGATGAGTATCTTGCACGGCGATTGGCTATGTACAAACATCGCGTGCCGGAAGAATTTTATGATGTGGAAAAGGATCCGGATTGTTTACACAATCTGATAGATAGTCCGATGCACCAACGCCTCATTCAGCAACAACGTGATCGACTGTTGGAATGGATGGAAGACACCAACGACCATATGCTTGATTGCTTTAGGCATTTTGACGATGCCGAGGTTAGAGAAGAATATGTTATTGCGAAGGAGAAGGAGGCCACATCGAGGAACAAGGGAAACTCAAAAGGCACTCCGAAGCCGGTTAATGCCAAACAGAAAGTTTTTAAGGTTACTCTGCCCACTCCTATCTTGGCAGGCTCGAATGTGGAATATGTTGTGAATTACGATATTCCGGCATCACTGGGAGCACAGGGAATCACGATCACGCTCAAACAGGGCAAGGCCGGAGACCGT
>MDSW01073308.1_pt1 | contig 18580 bp, 14 predicted proteins | sample 811171 | NCBI WGS metagenome assembly MDSW01 (sample SAMN05326641, study PRJNA326480) | marine metagenome | isolation source: seawater | place: Atlantic Ocean: North West | collected 2012 | reverse complement strand
GAGCTTGGCCGACCCGATCCCGTCGTAACCGAGCTCTTTCAGTACCTTGATCCGTTCCTTGACGGTTTTGAAGTGGACTCCGTTCTGGAAGGGGAAGACGGGCCAGTTCCCGGGCTTGGCGGCAAGTTGAGCGACGAGAATAAGAAGCGGAATGAGGGCGAATGCATTTCTCATGAGGATGATGGGTTTTCAGGCGATGACTTCCTTGACGACGTGACCGTGCACGTCGGTGAGGCGCCGTTCGATACCGTTATGGTAATAGGATAGGCGCTCGTGGTCGAGGCCAAGCAAGTGGAGAATGGTGGCGTGGAAGTCGTGCAGGGTGAGGACGTCTTTTTCCGCCTTCCAGCCGAATTCGTCGGTGGCGCCATAGGTGAACGGGGCGTTGACCCCGGCTCCGGCCAGCCAAGCCGTGAAGCCGAAGGGGTTGTGGTCCCGACCGCTGGCTCCCTCGTCAGAATGCCTTAACCCCTTTTGCGAGAGCTTCTTCTTGATGAATTCGTCAATGCTTTGGCCCGAGGTGGGGGATTGGGGCGGAATCAAAGACCAGTGGTTCTCCTTGGCAATACCCTGCAGGGCAAAGCCAACCGGAATCAGGAGAAGGAGAAACAAAGGGGAACGGTTCACTCTATTGCCATTGTCTAACCATTCCAATGACCCAAGCAAGGTGATTTTCCTTGGGCGTCGGCCTTTGTTCGAGGGAGGGCCAAAAAGAAGATTCAGGAAGGATTGAGCACCTGTCTCTTGAAACGTCCTTCATTGAGATCGACCCGTTCGGGGCGTCCCTTGTGCATATATACGACTTCGGTATGATCGAGACCGAGCAGACCAAGAATCGTGGCATGCAGATCGTGGACGTGAACCTTGTCTTTGACCGCATGCAGACCGAGTTCGTCGGTTTCGCCGATGACTTGCCCGCCTTTTACGCCTCCTCCGGCCATCCACATGGTGAAACCAGTCGGGTTGTGGTCCCGCCCGTCTCCTTTCTCGCTCATCGGCGTGCGCCCGAATTCTCCACCCCAGACGACCAGCGTCTCGTCCAAAAGGCCGCGGGCCTTGAGGTCGGTAATGAGCCCGACTATGGGCAGATCGACTTGCCGGCAAAGTTTGGAGTGGTTGCTCTCCATCTTGGTGTGGCTGTCCCACTTGCTGCCGGCTCCGTGATAGAGTTGGACGAATCGGACCCCGCGCTCGACCAAACGGCGGGCGAGGAGGCATTGTTGACCGAAGACCTTGGTATCCTTTTGATCCAGCCCGTATAGAGCCTTGGTCGACGCGGGCTCCTTTTCAAGGTCGACCGATTCGGGGGCATGCATTTGCATGTTGGCGGCCAATTCATAACTGCGGATGCGCGCTTCCAGTTCGGTGTTGGATTCCCGGCCTTGGAGGTGTCTTTGATTTAGGGTCTGAAGAAAGGACGTCTTCAACCCCTCGGCTTGCTTGATTTTGGAGGCTCTGGGTTTTAGGTTGGCGATTGGCTCTGGCCCGTTTTCCAGAAGCACCCCTTGGTGAGATGCGGGCATGAACCCATTTCCCCAGCATCGTGTACCGTTGACCACCATGGCGCTTGTGTCCTTGATGACCACGAAGCCGGGAAGGTTCTGGTTTTCCGTACCCAAACCGTAGGAGACCCAAGACCCAAGCGAGGGCCGACCTCCGAAGACCGAACCGGTGTTCATCTGGCATACTCCGCCGGCATGATTGATCCCATCGGATACGCAGGAGCGGATGACGCAGAGATCGTCGGCGATGCGACTGTGGTTGGGCAACCAGTCGGAAATCCAGAGGCCACTCTGCCCGTGTTGGTTCCATTGGCGTTTGGATTCGAGCAGGGGAGAATTCACTTCCCCCATCGCGGTGACGGGACGGTCGAAGCTTTCGGGGAGGGGCTTGCCGGCCAGTTTGTTGAGGAGTGGTTTTGGATCAAAGAGATCGATGTGGCTGGGACCTCCCTCCATGAAGAGAAAGATGACGTTCTTGGCTTTGCCCCAGCGGTGAGGAATCTTGGGGAGAGTGGGGTTCGTGGAAGCCCGGGCGAGGAGACCTTCGTTGGCAAGCGCAGATAGAGCCACAGCTCCGAAACCTGCTCCTGCGGCGGAGAGGAAATGTCGGCGATTGAAGGGCTGAACGATGCGGTTGCAGGCCATGCTTAGTGGAGATAGAGGAACTCGTTGGATGTCAGTACGGCGTGGCAAAGGGCAGTAAGGGCTTCCAGTCGGGGTGAAGAAACGTCCCTCGCCCCGGAAGAGAGCAAACGGAATCCCTTCTTCTCAAGGACTTGTTCCGGGTTGGAGGAGAGATCCAAATCGAGCTTGGCCGTAGTTTCCTCTTCGCCAATATCGGACTCTTCCAGGATCCCAAGTTCCTTGCCGATTGCGGGGGTCGAGATGCGCAGGCGCTTGACGCTTCCGTTCCAGAAGTGTTGTCCGTTCGAGCGTCCGCCGAGGAATTGTCCATCCTTTGGATCGGTAGAAAGACTGGCCACTTCGTGCTCTACGCTTGCCTCCCGTAATGGGGCTTGCGCATCGTCCAAGTTCTTCCATGCGAAGTGGGCCTTGGAATTTCCACTCGGGGAGAGATGGATGCTGCAAGCAAGGTAAAGTTCAGTTTCCAAGGGGAGCTGCAGGTTGGAATCAATCACCCGGTAGATTACGTCTCCCCCGACGTTCTCACCGGTGAGTTGCATGATGAAGTTGCGTGGTTCGTAGGCTGATTTGGCGCTCGTGATCCCGAAGCTCCAGCCTTGCTTCTGGTGGCTCCATGCCGATTGGCTGAGCAGAGTGTTGACGTGTGCGTTTGGGTGGATTCGGTTTAGCCGGGCAATGGCCTCTATAGTCCAGTTGCTTCCCAGCTCCAAGGTGTTGCCTTTGAAGATCCGGATGGTTTCTTCTTCGGTAAGAGTCAGGCGTTCGAGGTTTTTTTTAGCGCCCTTTTGGGGTGCGTCGTTTTTTGCCTGCATGGTTGACTGGGTCATGAACTGTTCGAGGAAGCTTCGGGCAAGCTCGATTTCGGCCTGTGCCGGAGGGCGACTATAGGCAGCCTTGAAAATTTCCCCAATGGAGGATTCAAGGGTTTCGTGGGTCGAGAATTTCTTCGCCATGGCCCGAGCCCGGGCATGAGGCCACGGGTTATTCCTCAAAAGGAGTGCCTGGGTCGAGGTGGTCGTATCGAGCCTCTCCGAGGCCGATGAAAAACCGGCGGGAGCGTCGAAGGCGGCCAGGATGGGGCCGGGCGAATTTCTTCTTTTCTTTAAGTATATGCTTCTGTGGGGGGAATTGCCGTCCGCCGAGGAGCCTCCCGACTTGAGTTTCAATTCACCGGAAGTGGCCAGCATGGCATCCCGGATTTGTTCTGCGGCAAGCCGTTGGGGTGGAAAGCGCCAGAGGAGACGGTTTTCGGGGTCTATGGTGTTTTCTTTTTCCGTGGGTTCCCGTCGGGTGGTCTGCCCATAGGTATCACTGAGCATGATCCTTCTGTGAAGAGCTTTGAGTTTCCAGCCCCCCTTGACGAAGGAGGTGGCGAGCCAATCCAACAGCTCGGGATGGGACGGTTCCTCGCCCAAGAAACCAAAGTCGTTGGCGCTTCCGACAAGGCCCTTTCCGAAATGCTTCTGCCAGACCCGGTTGACGATGACCCGCGTCGAAAGAGGGTTGTCCGGTGAAGCGATCCAATTCGCCAAAGCCAGCCTGCGACCGGTGGTGCCGTGTGGAGTGGCCTTGATTTCCGGATTGGGCAAGCCGAGCAAGGTCAGATAGGCGGGGAAGGTTTCCGTTCTCTTTTTGCCGGGGATGAAAGTCCGGGCGGGACGGTGCGAAAGGTCGGTAGTGACAAAGGCTTGGGGTAGGGCAGGCTTGGCGGGAAGGTTGGCCAGTTTGCGTTGAAGTTCCTCATATTTGCCTTTGAGTTCTTTGCTCTTCTCGAATTTTTTGTCCCATTTGGTCTTGGATCTTTTGTTCCGTATCTGGCGGTTGATTAATTCCACGAGTTGTTGCTCATAGGTCGAGCGGTCTTCTGCCTTCTTGTAGAACATCTCTTGGACGTCATGCGGGAACTGCCGGACGACGCCTTTGATATCTCCCTGGAAGACCTCGTCTTCCATCTTTCGGATTTCCTTGCGGACCTGAAGGGTTTCCATCTCCCATTCCCTGAGCTTGGTCATGTCGCTTGCCTTGCTCAGTTTTTCGTCCTCAGGCCACCAGACGCTGGAGAGAAAGCTCTGCAGGGAATAGTAGTCTTTTTGAAGGATGGGGTCGAACTTGTGGTCGTGGCACTGGGCGCATCCGATGCCCAAACCGAGAAAGACTTCACCCGTGACGTTAGTCATCTCGTTGAGGATCAGTTCCCATTGCATCCGGGCATTGCGCTGGTTCCATTCGTAGACGCCATGGCGGAGAAAGCCAGTGGCGACCATGTGATCAAAGTCTTCTGGGTCGATCTCGTCGCCCGCCAACTGTTCGCGTACGAATTGATCATAGGGCTTGTCCCCATTGAGGCTCCGGATGACGTAATCCCGATAAAGATAAGCGGAGGGACGGAAGCCATCCGCCCGGTACCCGTCTGATTCGGCGTATCGGACGACGTCCAGCCAGTGGGTGGCCCAGCGCTCCCCATAGGCGGAGTCGGCGAGGAGGCGGTCGACTAGCTCTACCTTGGCCCGTAAAGGGTCCTTTTCGAATGATTGGACGAAGACCTCGACTTCTTTGGGTTTGGGGGGCAAGCCCCAAAGATCATAACTGGCCCGCCGGATGAATTCATAGGGTCCGGCTTCTTTGGCCAAAGACAGGTTTTCGCCCTTGAGTTTTCTTTTTACGAAGAAATCGATGGGGTTGCCTGGGCCATCCCCCTTCTCGGCTCGAAGGGGTTGAACGGCCCACCAATTCTTTTGCTCTTCCGAAAATGGATGGGAGTTGCTTTTCTCATCGGCTTCCGTCCCCTTCGCGTAAAGAGCTGTCAAGGCCAACGTCAAGCTGGCCAACCTTATCGGAAGGAATCTTCGCATAGGTCGATCCATGAGCTGAAAATAGTAAGAGAAACCGACCAATTAAACTTGAAATGAGATGATCGAACAAACTTTTTTTCGGAGTCTTGCTCGTCTGAAAAATTGAAGGATCAACCAACTTTGGTCTACCAAGTCGAAGTGGAGCGGGCGATTTACTATGTCGACGACAAATTTGAATCCTCTCTGGAACTAATCGACGGGGCTCTGCTCACAATCGGCAGGGACGGCGAGAAGTGACCGGAGTGGTTCCCAGGTGGCGGTGAGAGGCTGGAGGGCTTAACCGGCTCCCAGCATTTCCTGAATCTTGGGGTAGAACTTGGTTTTCCACTCGGCTACCTCATCGTCGTAGTAGGTATCGAGTTCAAGACGGTCCATGTAGCACTTGGCCCCCGCCTTTTGCAGGTAGTCGTCGATTTTCCGGCCACATCCGCAAAATTCGTCGTAACTGGTATCCCCGAGGGCCACGATGGTGTACTCGAGGTTGGGCAGGTCGCCCGCCTTTCCGTCTTCCAAGTCGTAGTAAAAATCCTCTACCATTGCGGGTGGCTCTCCGTCTCCCCATGTCGAAACGACGATGAGGGCTTTTTCGACGGAAGAGAGGTCGTCCACCGAATACTCGGAGAGGTCGGTGACCTCGTTCTCCACGCCGAGCTCGGTGAGCTCGTCGGCGATTTCCCTCGCGACGGTCTCGGAGTTACCGGTTTCAGTACCGAAAAAGATATCTAATTTGTTGGCCACGACTATGTAGGTGAATGAATTGGATTTCGAAAATAAATCCTAATGAATTGGGTAATTGTCAATTAGTATTTCTTATTTGAGAATCTTCGAAATGCAAACCCTTGGGGCGAGATCGAAAACACGAGGGCAAACTGGGTTGTGAATGGGCTTGGGAAGAAGGCTCTCAGCGGATTTTACGCAAAAGGGGGTTGGCCGTCATGAGCTTAATGGGTCTTAGAATGGTCTTGCCCTCAAGACGGCCACTGATCTCGTGAACGATGAGGCCTTTGTCGGCCGTCTTGAGCTTGAGCCTGATGCGATGCTTGGGGAACTTGAAGGAAGCCCAGACGTCGTCTTTCTCGTAACCCGAGCCCACGACTTCCATTTTCCAGGTGCCCTCCTCGGCGGTTTCGCCGAAAAGGCCGACCATACGAGCCGTCCCGTCCGCAAGGAGTTCGAGCTCGACCGAGGCGGAATCGTCTTCCATGACGAGCCGGCCCGCATAGGTGCCGGCGGCTGACGAGAGGTCTTCCGAGCAGGCGGAGAGCATTCCCAGCAAAAAGGTAAGGGCAAATGAACGGCAGGCTAGGGAAAGGTAATCTTGCATGCCACTAGGATCAAGTAACCGGGAGCAGTTCGTCAATGGGTTTCCCGTAGGGGAGGATAGGCATGGGCCGTCCACTGTGGTCGAGGAAGCTCTGATGATAATCCACGCCCAGATGATGGTAAACCGTGGCCCAAAGATCGTTCGGTGTGAGTGGTCGGTCGATGGGTTCCTCCCCTCGGCTATTGGTGGAACCGATGACCTGGCCGGTGCGCATTCCGCCTCCCGAGACCAGCATGCTCATTGCCTTGGGCCAGTGATCCCGTCCCGGTTGATCAATTTTGGTTTTGCTCCCCTTGCCGATGGAAATCTTGGGCGTTCTTCCAAACTCGCCGGTCACCACGAGAAGAACTTTGCGGTCAAGGCCTCGCTCGTAGAGATCCTCGATCATGGCGGTAATGACGTGATCGTAAATGGGAAGCCGAACCTCGGCGTCTTTGAAGATGTGAGCGTTTACCGCATGGCTGTCCCAATTATAGGTGCCTCCGCCGATCCATGGGACTCCGGTGCCTCCATAGGGGTTTTCCATGACGACCGTTACCCAGTTGGCTCCGGCTTCCACCAGTCTTCTGGCCAGAAGGGCCCGGGTTCCCCAGTTGTGAGAACCGAAACGTTCACGCGTTCTTTTGCTTTCCTTGCTCAGGTCGAAAGCGTCGCGTACTTGGTTGGAGGTAAGCATGGAAAGAGCCCGCTGGTTGAAGCTGTCCATGACCGGAAATTCCTTGGCGGAAAGGGCGCCCCTCAATGAATCGTATCCCTTGAGCAGGCTCATGCGGTCGTCCAACCGTCGGGCAAAGCCGGCATCGACGCCCAGGTTCTCGACCTTGAAGTCCTTCTCGCTCGGGTCCGCGGATATGGCGAACGGATGGGTTTCCGCTCCGAGGTATGCGGAACCGAAGCTGAAGGTGTCGACGTTGTTTACCCGGCCGTTGCCAAGGGCGACGTATCCTGGCATGTCGGTTACCCTGCCTTGATCCGACAAGGCCTTTTGAGCCATGGAGCCGACGCAGGGGTAGTCGTTGACGAATCCGGTTGGTTGCTTGGGGGCTCGTCCGGTGAGGAACCTCTTGTGTCCGCCTCCATGGTCGGAAAAATCGTGGTGAACGGAACGGATCAGGCAAAATTTGTCGGCGATCTTGGCGTGCCTGGGCAAGAGTTCGCAAACCTCCATGCCGGGGACGTTCGTCTTGATGGGCCGGAATTCCCCACGGTGAGTGGAGGGGGCGTCCGGTTTCATGTCGTAGGTCTCCATGTGGGGAGCTCCACCCGGCAGCCAGACGAAGATGACGGCCGTGTCTTTGTCCTGCTCACTTTTCGCCTTGGCTTCAAGCAGACTGGAAAGCCCAAGCATCCCGCAGGAGGCTCCTCCTATTTGCAGGAAGGATCTACGGGCCATGGGCCCGGGACAGAGTCCATTGCGCAAACTACCGTCGACCATGGGTGTCATTCTACGATACGCGGTTGTCGAAACAAACAAAAAACTGCCCCAGACTTTTTCGACAAATGAGGAGGGGCTGGCGGCCGATTCCCTCTGCCTCTCTTATTTGCGGAGCAAACGCAAGACTTCCAGGTTGAGGGATTCGTAGGCGGCGGCCTTGACGATTCCACTGGGTGGGAACAAAGGGATGGGGTATCCCTTGATCGGCACGCAGGCATCCCCGAAGGCGAGACCGAGGTCGAGCCGGTCGGGGTAGTTCAAATGGGAGGCGAAGTCGGAACGCGGGTTTTCAGCGGCCATCAGAAGAACCCGGCTCTTCTTGGCCTTGAACAGATCGTCCACCTTGGGACTGAGGCCGAAATAACCGAGTCGGAGTACGAGACCGCCTGGAGGCGCTTTCTTCTTGAAGTTGTTCAGCTGGGGCTCCACGTTCTCGTGCACCTCGATGTTGTCGGCCCAGGCGGAATCCGAATACTTGCCCACGTAATGCATCACCATATGCCCGCTCGATGCCACCACGGTGCGGCGACCGGCCTTGCTTTCCCTGGCGATGGATTCGGCGAAATTCAGGAGCGTGGGCAACTGGGTGTTTTCCAAGGCCAGCAACTGGGAGCGAATCCTGTGCAGGAATGCCTTGCCCAAGACGCCTTTGGATATGGGCGCGACGGAGTACTCCTTATGGTATTTCACTTTGCGGAAGAAGCGGTCCGACCAGTCCCGTCCGTCCTCCATGGCCCAACTCTTCCACATGGTGGGCATACGCCCCTTGCGGGTGTGGGCGGCAATGGTTTCAGCCATCCAGACCCAGCCCGAGACGGCCCCGACGACATGGTTTAACTTGCCTGGATCACGATCCTTGGGCTCGGTATCCAAGTCCACCCAGGCATCGCAGGCCTTGGCATGGTCGGCCAGGCGGGGGTTGCGCATGGAGCCGAATCCGAGGACGAATTGCCCCGCCTCCTTGAACTTTTGCAGCCGTTTCAAGTCATTGGGCTTGGGGTCGGTATCCCACGCCACCACGGCCATGTCGTGTGCCTTCTCCTTGTCGGTGCGCAGAGCCTTGTCCTTCCATGGCCGGTCGAACCCGACGTGCATCAAGCCACCGCTGCGCCCGATCAGCTCCTGTTCCAGCGTGGCCCCCAGCCAATGGAAACCGACCAGCCCCCCGCGCTCGTATCGCTCAGCGGCCCTTTCGCCCAGCTCCGTGAACTGTGGGAGGTTCTTCTCAATGCGGTCCAAGTGTTGGTGAATCGAACGCAAATATTTCCGGGCGGGCCGGGGAGCCGGTGGCTCGGTGCGGTAGGCATCGATCTTGAGCAAGGTGAAGGGATAAATGATGGTTGCGTAAAGGGTGTTGTCGCGTGTTGCGATCAGTGCCATGTGGTTGTGCAGGGGGGTCATGGTGCCGTCCGGCAAGGTATGGTAGCCATGGCTCCAGGGCGGCTTCTTGCCGTTGGCCGGCTCGAAATCGAAGAAGCCGGGGTTCTTGACGGCGAGGACGCCAAGGTCTTCGTGCCGGCGCTTCTTGGGGTCGTAGCGGCAGAGGTGATGCAGCTTGCCTTTGCCGAAACCGGTTGTGTTCTGCACGCTGATCAAGGCATAAATCCTGCCGTCCGGAGCGATGGTCAGGGCGCTTCGTGAATCGGGTTTTTCGCCCTTCAGCATGAGTCCGTGATTGGCGCCCATGGCCTTCTTTCCCTTGGATGAAAGATCGATGGACAGGAGATGGGCATCGTTCATCAGGATCAGCCAGGCGGTGCGCCCGTCGGCATCCAGGTTCCAAGTGGGTATGGAAGAGCGGCTCTCACGCGTGAAGGTCTTGCCTCCGATCCCGATGGGACGCCGGTAGACCTTCTTTGTAACCGGGTCGTAGGTCGCCAATTGAAAATCCTTGGTCAAGGCGTGGGCCTTGCCTTCTGCATCCATCAAGGTGGTGGCGTAGGGCGTGAGCATGGGGCCGAGCTCGGTGAACTTCTTGGTCGCGACGTCATAGAGCATCCAGTGCTGGTCTTCGCAGGTCACGACGTAGATCAGGCCGCGCGACTCGTCCGCCACCACGTCGGCGATGCCTTGCTTTTCGTAGGGCATCCCGAGATTACGGGCGGTATCGTTGCGCGGATCGTAGGTGATCAGGTAGCCCCCGGGGTACTCCGACTCGTCCCCTTTCTTGGCATAGCCCTGCTTGGTTCCGGCGTAGATAATGCCACTGGGACCCACGTAGTTGCGGGTGTGAAACTTGGCCTGGGCGGCGTAGCCCTTGGCGGTCAAGCCGCACACCTTGTGAGCATCAACCACCACACGTTGCTTTTCGGTGATGGGATCGAATTCCACCAGATAGGCGTTGTGGTCGTACTTGGAGGTTCCGATGAAGATGCGCCCGTCGTTTCCCTCGCAAAGGGAAAAATACCCGGATTCCTCGGAATGGGTTTCCGGCAAGACGTGATGGGCGGTTCCCCAGACGTAATCGAAGGGAACCTTGGCCGAAGACGAAACTGTGCCAAGAAGGAAAACAAAGGATAACAAAACAAAGTAAGGATTCATGATTATCGGATTTTCTTTTCAATGGCCTCGCACCAGGGCTTGGCGAGGGCGTTTTGGTAGGCGGCGCGGGCTGCGGATTTGCGCCCGGCGACGGTGAGGAGATCGCCTTCGATGGCGTAGGTGGTGGCGCCCCAACTGCCGGTTTGCTTGGCGGCGTCGATGCGGGCGAGAGTTCGGAGGGCCTCGTCGAGATGAACGAAGCGGTTTCCATCCTCCCCGTGAATGCTTGCGGTCACCGCCAGCCCTAGAAGGAACGGGATCTTCAGCGACCAATGCATCGTGTTGTCAAATTCGTTGGGATTAGCGAGGGCAGGAACCTTGGAGGCGTGGTTCGGGCTCCGGGATCAAAACCTCTAGGGAAAGGTCCTTCCAGACAAGATGCCCGCTTGCCCCCTTGTCAAATGAGAAAGTTTGGCTATGCAAAGTCATGCGCCCCATTGCATCCAGCCCGGCTTGCGGAACTCAGGGTTCGGGTATCCCCCTCGGCCCTAAATTTCCAATGGAGTGAATGTCAGCTTGTCTTTACCTGCGCATTCAGCAAATGTCCCAATGTCCTATCTTTGTAATCTCTAAACATTCAGACTTATGAAACTTTTGATTATAGCCTTTGTCCTGGTTCTTCAACTCCCGGCCTTTGGCAAGAATACCGAAAAGAAGCCTCTCAAGGCCCTTATGATTACGGGAGGCTGCTGCCACGACTATAAAACCCAAAGGAATATCATAAGCGAGGGCATCAACGAGCGCGTCCCTACCAAGTTTGAAATCTTCTTCGAAATGGATGCTTCCAAGAGCAAGGCTTACTTAAGCAAAAAAGGCTGGGCGGACGGTTTTGATTACGTCGTCTACAACCATTGTTTTGCCCATGAGACGGACGCTAAGTTCGTGGAATCGGTCACGGCCGTTCACAAGTCGGGCAAGCCCGCCTTGGCCCTTCACTGCGCCATGCATTCCTACCACTGGAAGCTAGAGGCTAAGGAGAATGGCAAGAAGGACTGGCCCGAAATGCTGGGAGCCAGTTCCCGGGGGCATGGCCCCAAGGCGGCCATCACGGTAAACAAGGTAAAAAAGCATGCGGACCACCCCATCATGAAGGATATGCCGGATGGATGGTTGACCCCTGGCGGCGAGCTTTACAACGTTCAGAAAGTCTACGAGGGTACGACTGTTTTGGCCTATGGTGACAATGGGAAGGTCAAGGAGCCTCAGGCCTGCGTATGGATTAATACCCACGGAAAGGGTCGAATTTTCTCCACCACTCTTGGCCACCATAACTCGACCATGTCGAGCATGGAATTTCTCGATATGTTGGGCAATGCTGTGAAGTGGGCGACTGCGAAGAACTAGCTTCATTTCTGATCTAATCCCGATCGCTGGACCGGGGATGAAGAGAACGGCTCTTCCCTTAGCCCTCGCCTTCCTCGGCATGGGGATTGACTCGCATGCCGTCCCATCGATTGCGGGACTGGATGAGAATTCCTCCCTTGCCTTGGCTGAGGCGGGTGAGGCTCTGATGGGCGAGCTGCAGTGCGCCAATTGCCATGCGGGCGGGTAGGCTGCTTCCGGGCCTTTCCTAGCTACGGAAGCGTCCCGGCTTGAATCCCTTCTTGCCTCCCTTGTGCCCCTTGCCCCCCTTGCCGAATTTCTTTCTTTTGTCGAACCCCTTGCCGAACTTGCCCCCCTTGCCGGGCCGGGGTCGCCCCTTGTCGATCGAAATGTTCATTTGGTGCCCCTGCACCCACACCGTCTTGAGAGCCTCGAAGATTTCTCTGGGCATGTCCTTGGGAAGATCAATGAAGGTATGGTCCTTGAACATTCGGATCTTTCCGATGTGCTGAGGATCAAGGCCGATCTCATTGGCTATGGCTCCGACGATGTCGCCTTTCTGGGCTCCGTGGTACTCGCCTACCTCGATGCGATAACTTTGGAGGTGGTCGTCCTTGGCGAAGCGACGATCCTCCTTCCCCTCCTGCCTGGAAACGCGGTCCTTCCGTCCCGGGCGATCCTCGCGACGCGATTTTCTCGGTGGCGGCATGTTCTCGTAGCGCAGCCCTTTCTTGCCCGCCTCCAGAAAAGCAAGGGAAGCGGCGACGTCGAGGGTGTCGTGTCCGGACTCCTCGATGAGCCGCTGGATGGCCTTGCGGTAGTCGCCCAAGTCACCCTTGAGCCCCTCCTCGATCTTGGCGAAGAACTCCTCTTCGCGACGCTCGTTCATTTCTTCCAAGGTAGGGAACGCATATTCGTCGCAGGGCACCTTGAGAGTCCGCTCGATCGCCTTGAGCATGCGCATTTCCCGGCCCGTGACGAAAAGAATGGCATCACCCTCCCGACCGGCTCGTCCCGTTCTGCCTATGCGGTGGGTATAGGACTCGAGGTCAAAGGGGGCGTCGAAGTTGAGGACGTGCGAGATACGGTCGACGTCCAGTCCGCGGGCCGCCACGTCGGTGGCGACCAGGACGTTGATCTTTCCGCGCTTGAGTCGGTCCACGGTCTTCTCGCGGAGGCTCTGGGGCATATCCCCGTTGAGAGGCTCTGCGGCATAGCCTCTCCCCTGCAGGCCCTCGGCCAGTTCCATGGTGGCGTTCTTGGTCCGGGCGAAGATGAGCATGGCGTCGAACCGCTCGATTTCCAGGAGCCTGGCGAGCATATTCCTCTTCTCGTGCTGCCTGACCTTGATGAAGCGCTGTCGGATATTGGGCGAGTTCTCGGCCTTGACCTTGATGGTGATCTCAACCGGATCGCGCATGTGCTTCTCGGCCAGTTTGCGGATGGGCTTGGGCATGGTGGCCGAAAAGAGGGCCGTCTGGCGCTCCTCGGGGGTATGATCGAGGATCCAGTCGATGTCGTCGATGAAGCCCATGCTGAGCATTTCATCAGCCTCGTCGAGAACCAGGGCCTGTAGGTTGTCCAGCTTGAGGTAGCCTTTTTCAATGTGGTCCATGATGCGCCCGGGCGTTCCCACCACTACCTGGGCCCCCCGCTTGAACTCGCGGATTTGTTCCCCGTAACCGGTACCTCCATAGACGGCGACGACGCGAAGCTTGGGCAGGTTCTCGGCGTAACCCTCGATGGCTTCGGCCACTTGCAGGGCCAGTTCCCGGGTCGGGGCCAGGCAAAGAATCTGGGGTCCCTTTACCGATTCGTCGATGCGTGACAAGAGGGGCAGGGAGAAGGCTGCCGTCTTCCCGGTGCCCGTCTGGGCCACGCCGAGCAGGTCGGATCCTTCCAAAAGCGGAGGAATGGCCTGAGCCTGGATGGGCGAGGGCGTTTCGTAGCCCGCATTCTGGACGGCCTGCAGAATCGGTGGGGACAGGGGAAGGTCGGAAAAGCGCGCACGGGTATCCTCCTGCGCATGAATGGCATCTTCTTCGTTCATGGGGACTGGTATCGTTCGACTGTGGGTTGTTGCGCCTTGCCTTCGAACGATCACTCACTCTCACTCCGTATCCATCCGCCTTCCACACGTGAGCCCTTGTCCTAGTACACGGCTATTGGCGAGAACCATAGGCTGCTTCGTCAAAAAAGACGAGCATGAAAAGCACCGCTCGTCATCTCTGCAACTTGTGGTTTTTAAAAGCCTTATCCTTGATTTAGCCCGGACCTGCTCTATGGTCGTCTATTCCCACCATAAATCAGCCTTGCACTCACCATGATCAAATCCCCATTCCCGCGACTCCTTTCCATCACGCTTGCCGTATTCTCCCTGGCATTCTCTTCCTTTGCCCAGAAAAAGAAAAGGGTGGACCCGCTTGCTATCCCGCAAATCACCCGCGACCAGGTGATTTGCTTTGCCCTCTACACGGTTCACGAGAAGACCTTGAAGCTAACGGCTCAACTCTACCCGTTACAGGAAGGAGAACCCCGTAAGGCTACCCTTGAGGCCAAACTTGGAGGGGATTGGAAGAAGGTGGCCGAGGCCAAGGTAATCGAGAGGGGATGGACCGTGCCCTTCCGGGTCGAGAACTGGGATGACTCCATGGAGACTCCCTACCGGGTAAGGCATGGCGAGAAGGCGACCTATGAGGGGATTATCCGAAGGAACCCGACGGATAAAAAAGAATTCGTGGCGGTAGGCTTTACCGGAAATTCGATTAATCCGGGCCATGGGGGGGACATCCCCAAGAAGGACTTGGTCGAAAACATCAAGAGGCTCCAGCCCGACCTTCTTTTCTTTTCCGGGGACCAGGTCTACGATCATCGTCGCCACTATGCGGCCTGGCTTAGGTTCGGCCGGGACTTCGGTGAGGTCATCAGGAACTTCCCGACAGTCAGCATTCCCGACGACCATGACGTCGGACAGCCCAATATCTGGGGTCACAACGGCAAAAAATCTACCCTTCCCGGGGCATCCGACGGTGGATACGCCATGCCCGTCGAGTACGTCAAGGAAGTGGAACGAGCCCAGACCAGCCACTTGCCCGATCCCTACGACCCGACCCCCATCGAGCGGGGCATCGGGACTTACTACACTCATCTCAATTGGGGGCGAATAAGCTTTGCCATTATCGAGGACCGCAAGTTCAAGACCGGTCCCGCCGGAATGATCCCCAAGCAGGGACCGCGCCCCGACCACATACGCAACCCCGACTACGACCCCAAGTCGGTGGACGTCCCGCAGGCTCGTCTGCTGGGCGAGCGCCAGCTTAAGTTCCTCGACGAATGGGGGAAAGACTGGACTGATGCGGACGTGAAGGTCGCTCTATCCCAGACCATTTTCTGCGGAGGGGCCCACATCCACGGAAGGGTCGGCGGACGCCTCCATGCCGACCTTGATTCAAACGGTTGGCCCCAAGCCGGCCGCAACAGGGCCATCGCCGCCCTCCGCAAGGCCTATGCCTTCCATTTCGCGGGAGACCAGCACTTGGCCACGGTCTTTCACCACGGCATCGACGAGTGGAGGGACTCGATTTATTCCTTCTGCGTGCCTTCCATCGCAAACCTATACCTCAGGTGGTGGAAGCCGCTCGAGCCGGGCAAGAACCGCAAGCCCGGCGAGGATCCGATTCTCGGGGATCACCTCGACGGGTTTCATAACAAGTTGACGGCCATTGCGGTCGCCAATCCGACCCCCGAGAAGGGAGGGGACAGGCTGAGCACCCGGGCGGCCGGGTTCGGCGTCGTGCGCATCGACAAGAAGACCCGGGACGTTACCTTCATCTGCTGGCCCCGCAACGTCGACGTCTCGGCCAAGGACGCCAAGCCTTACCCGGGCTGGCCTTTTACCTTCAACCAGCTCGACAACTACGGGCGCAAGGCGGTGGCCCATTTGCCCACCCTCGAGATCAGCAAGCCCGACCAGGTGGTGCAGGTCATCGAGGATAAAAGCGGTGCGGTCGTCTATACCCTCAGGATCAAGGGCAGAACCTTCCGCCCCAAGGTCTTTGCGAAGGGATCATACACCGTGAGGGTGGGTGAGGGGGCGGAGCTCAAGACCCTCAAGGGAGTAAAGGCCTCCGAGATTGGCGGAGTAACGCTCAAGGTCAAGCTATAGGCGAACCCCTTGCCCTTGCCGACGTGAAGCGCATCGCCTTCCTTCTGGCCTGGCTCGCCTTCCTGCACTCGGACCTGCGGGCCAAACCCAACGCCCTCTTCATCGCCATCGACGACCTGAACGACTGGGTCGGTTGCATGAAGGGTCATCCTCAGGCCAAGACCCCCCATATCGACCGGCTGGCCGAGCGTGGCATGCTCTTTACCAACGCCCATTGCCAGGGCCCGATCTGCGGACCGTCGCGGGCCTCTCTTCTTTCGGGTTTTTACCCGCACCGTACGGGCATCTACCAGCAGCCCGGAGGCAAGGCTATGGAGAAGGATGAGAAGTTTTTCCACGGACGGATGATTCCCCATTACTTTTCCTCGCACGGCTATCATGCCTGGGGGGTCGGGAAGATCGCCCACGGCTATTCCGACAGGAAGCTTTTCCATTCCTACGGCGGCAAGTTTTCCGGTTCCGGCCCCAAGCCGCCCAATGGCAAGCGCTTCAACTATTATCCCCCCGACATTCCCTACACCGGCACGCAGACCGATTGGGGTGCCTTCCCCGAGCGGGACGAGGACATGACCGACTACAAGGTGGCGGACTGGGCGGTCGAGCGACTGGGCAGGAAATCGGACAAACCCTTTTTCCTAGGGGTGGGCTTCGTCCGTCCCCACGTCCCCTTCTATGCCCCGCAAAAATGGCTCGACCTCTTCCCCCTCGAGAAGATCGAGTTGCCGCCCGTTCTTGCCGACGACCTGCTGGACGTGCCCGAAACCAGCCGGCGGATGCACGATTTGCCGAAGTACCCCAAGCTCGATTTCCTGCGCAAAAACGATGACGAGCAATTCCGCAGGTGCGTGCGGGCCTACCTGGCGTGCATCACCTTCGTGGATCATCAAGTCGGCCGGGTGCTCGATGCCCTCGATCAAGGCCCCCACGCGGAGGACACCGTGGTGATCCTCTTCAGCGATCACGGGTACCACATCGGCGAAAAGGACCGGGTGAGCAAGCACAGCCTTTGGGAGGAATCGACCCGCGTTCCCCTCATCGTGGCTCCCGCCAAATCCCAGGGTAGTGAATTCGGGGATGCGGGAAGGAAGTGCTCGCGACCGGTCGGCTTGATCGACCTTTATCCCACCCTGCTCGAAATGTGCGGCCTGCCGCCCAACCCATCGAACGAAGGCAAAAGCCTCGTTCCACTCTTGCACAACCCTTCGGACGACTGGAGATTTGCCGTCCTTACGACTTACGCCCGCGAAAACCACGCCCTGCGCTCGGAGCGTTTCCGCTATATGAGGATGGAGGATGGAACGGAGGAATTCTACGATCACAAGGACGACCCTCAGGAGTGGAGGAACTTGGCTGGGGACAAGAGACATGCCAAGACCATCAAGCGGTTTCGGAATGCTCTCCCGAAAAGGGATGCTCCTTATCATCCTTCCGTACGCTCCGCCCCGACCAACGCCTGGTTCAAGGAGCACCTGGCAAGGAATGGGCTCGAGTAGTCGCGTGCCCTTTTGGGCGGGACCTGGAAAATAATGTGGTCATCCAAGCGGTTTTTCTGAAGTCTTGGACAAGCACTTTCAATCATGTCGTCCATCCGCAGCCTAAAGCCGTTGATCCTCCTTGCCCTGGGAGGATTCTCCACCCTTGGTCGTGCCGCGGTGGACTTCAATGCCGAGGTCCGGCCCATCCTCTCGAACAATTGCTTCTTCTGTCACGGACCGGATTCCCATGAGCGCAAGGCCGACCTCCGTCTTGATACCGAGAAGGGCGCGATTCGCGACCTTGGGGGATATGCTGCCCTAGTTCCAGGCAGTCTGGACAAGAGCGAGATGTGGGCCCGCATCACGAGTCCGGACCCCGACGAACTGATGCCACCCGCCGAGGCCCACAAGGTGATGAAGCCCAAGGAGCGGGAAATTATCAAGCAGTGGATTCTCGAAGGGGCGAAATACGACAAGTACTGGGCTTACGAGCAACCGGAAAAAAGCCAGGTTCCCAATGAGGGCATGGAATGGTCGACTCATTGGATCGACCGATTCGTCTATACGAAGCTGAGGGAAAACGAGATGAAGCCTTCCCCGGATGCCGACCGCGTCACCCTTGTTCGCCGCTTGCATTTCGATCTCACCGGTTTGCCTCCTCATCCCGATGAGGCGGACGCCTTCACCCAAGACAAGAGACCGCTTGGCCAAGTGGTGGCCGACCGGGTCGATGCCTTGCTGGACAAGCCGGCCTTTGGCGAACGGATGGCCACCTACTGGCTTGATCTGGTCCGTTTTGCCAGCACCGTCGGTTACCATGGTGATCAGGATCACCCCGCGGCCCCTTACCGCAATTACGTGATCGATTCCTTTAACCGGGATCTTCCGCTCGATCAATTTACCAAAGAGCAGCTGGGAGGAGACCTGCTCGAAAACCCAACCAACGAACAACTCGTGGCAACCGGATACAACCGATTGCTGCAAACCTCCCACGAGGGGGGCATTCAGCGCAAGGAATACCTTGCGATCTACGCGGCCGACCGGGTGCGCAACGTCTCGGCGGTATGGATGGGGGCAACCGTCGGATGCGCCCAGTGTCATGATCACAAGTACGACCCTTACACCATTGGGGACTTTTACAAGTTATCGGCTTTCTTTGCCGACATCCACGACGATGGTTTCGGCGGCAACAGCCTTCCAACCGTTCGCCCTCCCTACCTAAAGGCCTACCCGAGCAAGGTTGGCGCAGAGATGGAACGACTGGAAGGGGAAATCGTCTCCCTGTTCGACCAATCGGGCCGAGCCGACGCCCTCAAGT
>MDSW01205577.1_pt1 | contig 18586 bp, 28 predicted proteins | sample 811171 | NCBI WGS metagenome assembly MDSW01 (sample SAMN05326641, study PRJNA326480) | marine metagenome | isolation source: seawater | place: Atlantic Ocean: North West | collected 2012 | reverse complement strand
TTTTGCTTTAAAATTATATTGAATATTATTAATCATAAATTTTATTTTATATGCATGTAACATAAGATTTTTAATTTTTATTCTTTTCCTGTCATTTAAAAAATATTTATCATCGCCTATTATAGGAGATCCAATTTTAAGTAATTGCTTTCTTAATTGATGCTTTCTTCCAGTAATAGGATTTAATTCTAAGAAAGAATAACCATCGTTTGATTTGATAATTTTAAGATTTGATATTGCTTTTTGAACAATTCTTTTATTATTTTCATAATAAATTAAATCATCTCTCATTACTTTAATAGATTTTTTAACTTTTCCATACACTATAGCTAAATAAGTTTTATGAATTTTCCTAATCCTAAAAAGTGAAGTAAATAATTGAGCATACTTTCTATTTTTGGCTATTATCAGAACTCCTGATGTTTCTTTATCTAATCTGTGAACAATAAAAGGTTTTGAATTTTCAAAATATTTTGTATTTTTTATTATATCTATAATGTTTTTAAATGATTTAGTGCCCGATTGAACTGGAATACCAGTTGGTTTATTGATTACTATAAAGTTTTCATTATTTTCAATTACATAATCATCATAGATACCAATTTCTTTTTCTTTAGGTAAATATTTAATCTTTTCTTTTTTATCTAAAGGTTTAAACTTAGAAATATTGTAAATCTCGATTAAATCACCAGTTTGAAGTCTATAAGATGATTTGGTTTTTTTTTTATTAACTTTAATTTTATTTTGTCTTAGTATTTTTTCTAATAAAGAGTGTGGTATGTTGATTATATTATTTTTAAACCATTTATCTAGACGTGAGTCATTATAATCATCTTCAACAGTAAAGGATTTAGGCATGAAAGCTAAAATTATTTGCTTGCTACTTTTGGTTCAGCTTGGGATTCTTTATTTTTGTCTTTAGTTTCCGTTTTTTTAGGTTTGTCAACTTTTTTAGCTTCTGGATTTCTGTCGACCAACTCAATAACAGCCATTGGAGCATCATCACCTGTTCTAAATCCAGCTTTTAAAACTCTTGAATAACCTCCTTTTCTTGAACTATATCTTTTTGATAACTCCTCAAAAACTTTTGTGACTGATTTTTTATCCTGTAGTTTAGAAAATAGCCTTTTTTTATTACTTAACACATTTTTTTTACCAATGGTTATTACTTTATCAATTTGTGGTTTAAGTTCTTTGGCTTTAGGTAGAGTTGTTACTATTTGCTCATACTTAATTAAAGAATTAAGCATATTCTTGAATAAAGCTTTACGATGTTCACTTGTTTTATTTAACTTTCTGTAACCAACACCATGTCTCATTAGTAATTATTTTCCTCTAATTTCTTTGAAAGCTCAGCAATATTATCTGGTGGCCAATTTGGTATTTCCATGCCTAGATATAATGACATTGTATTTAAAACTTCCTTAATTTCATTAAGTGATTTTCTTCCAAAATTTGGTGTTCTTAACATTTCTGGTTCCGTTTTTTGAACTAAATCACCTATATAAATAATATTATCATTTTTTAAACAATTCATTGATCTAACTGATAATTCGAGCTCCTCAACTCTTTTTAATAAATTTCTATTAAATTCTGGTTCAGTAGATTTAACTTCTTTAACAATTTCTTGTGGATCTTCAAAATTTACAAACATCGATAATTGATCTTGAAAAATTCTAGCTGAATACGCTATTGCGTCTTCAGCATCTACAGTCCCATTCGTTTCTACTGTCATAACCAATTTATCGTAGTCTAAAGCGCTACCGGCTCTAGTATTTTCAACTGAAAATGAAACTTTTTTTACAGGACTAAACAAAGAGTCTATTGAAATTAAACCAAGTGGACTATCTTCTGTTTTATTTTTTGGAGCTTGAACATAACCTTTTCCAGTACTTACCATTAATTCCATATGAAAATGGGTTTTTTCGTCTAAATTACATATTGTTAATTCTGGATTTAAAATTTCAATTTCTGAAACAAGGGTAATATCTTTTGCTTTGACTTCTTTTGGTCCTTTTATGTCCAAAACAATTTTTTTTGGACTAGATGATGAAGATTTAATCGCTAAGTTTTTAACATTAAGAACTATATCAGTAACATCCTCTCTTACACCTTTAATAGAGGAAAATTCATGTAAAACGCCATCTATTTGAATAGCTGTAACAGCTGCACCTTGAATAGATGATAATAAAATTCTTCTTAAAGAATTTCCTATAGTTTGTCCAAAACCTTTCTCTAAAGGTTCAGCAACAACTTTCGCTATAGTTTTATCTTCATTGCTTGTAATATCTAATTTGTTTGGTTTAATAAGTGCTTTCCAATTTTTATCTATAATATTCGATGTGGCTTGCATTATACTCTCCTTCTTTTTGGTGGTCTCGCTCCATTATGTGGCATAGGGGTAGTGTCTTTTATCGATAAAATTTTAAATCCTCTTGATTGTAATGATCGTAAAGCTGTTTCTCTACCTGAACCTGGACCTTTTACTTGAACTGTAAGTGTTCTTAATCCTTGTTCAAAAGCTTTTGCTCCAGCATCGTCTGCAGCTACTTGAGCTGCGTAAGGTGTAGATTTTCTTGATCCTTTAAAACCTTTTGCTCCTGCAGATGACCAGGAAACAACGTTTCCTCCTTCATCAGCGATTGAAATGATTGTATTGTTAAAAGTTGAGTAAACATAAGCTATTCCTGAAGTAATATTTTTTTTAATTTTCTTCTTTTTTTTGAAAGTACTAATTTTTTTTGTTTCTATTTTTTTTGTATCTTTCGTTGCAGTTTTGTTTTCAACTTTTTTATCAACTTTATTATTTTTTTTATTCATTTAAGATTTTATTTTTTAAGAGGAGTTAGTTTTTTTCCAGCAATTGCTATCGCTTTACCTTTTCTTGTCCTTGCATTACATTGTGTTCTTTGCCCTCTAACAGGTAATTTTTTTTTGTGTCTAGTTCCTCTGTAACAAGCCAAATCAACTAACCTTTTTATATTTACTGATACTTCTCTTCTTAAATCTCCTTCAACTTTATGATTTGCGTCTATATATTCTCTAATTTTTAAAACTTGCTCCTCTGATAATTCGTTAACTCTCTTTGAGGAAGGAATATCTAATTTATTACATATTTTTTTTGAAGAATGTAAACCTATACCATGTATATATGTTAATGCGATGCTAACAACTTTATTTTGTGGAATGTTTATCCCTGCGATACGAGCCATATATTAATGATTTGTTATTTTATGCGTATTTATATTGGCTAATCTCTTAAAGTCAACCCTTGATACCCTCTATTAAACGGCTAATTTCAGTGCTAATTTGAGATACAGATGTCTCACCATTAACGACTTTCAATAAATTAGATTTTTTATAAAAATCAATTACAGGCTTTATGTTATTTTCGTAAGTTTCATATCTTTTTATAGCAATTTTTTCATTATCATCAGCTCTATTTTCTAAAGATTTTCTCTCTATAATCCTAGTTTTAATAATTTCTAAACTTACTGATAACTTTAAAACAATGTCTATTTTTTGATCATGTATTTTTAATAAATTATCTAAATTCTTTGCTTGAACAAGGTTTCTGGGATATCCGTCAAAAATTAATCTATTTTTGTATTTTTTATTTGAAATATATTGCTCTATCAGATTTCCTGCAATATCATCTGAAACCAAGTTCCCAGAGTTTATTATTGATGATATTTTTAAACCCAATTCAGTTTTATTCTTAATTTCTTTTCTCAATAGTTCACCGGTTGAAAGTTGATGTAATTTAAAGTTTTTAGCAATTAAATTGGATTGTGTGCCTTTACCTGCTCCAGGTGGTCCAAAAATAACTATATTCATTTACTTAGTTATTTACCAAATTTTGTTTTTTTAATTAATGACTCGTACTGCGAGCTCATTAATCTTGTTTGTACTTGTGTAACAGTGTCCATAGCAACTACAACCACAATTAATATTGAAGTTCCGCCTAAATAAAATGGTATTGGATATTTAGCAATTAAAAATTCTGGCATCAAACAAACAAAAGTTAAATATAGCGCTCCAACAGTTGTAAGTCTCATTAATATTGTGTCAATATATTCGGCTGTTCTTTCACCTGGTCTTATGCCAGGTATATAACCTCCGTATTTTCGTAAATTTTCAGCAGTCTCTTTTGGATTAAAAACTATTGATGTGTAAAAAAAAGAGAAGAAAATTATTCCAGATGCATAAAGCAACATATATAGCGGCTGACCTTGGGTAAACATTGATGAAATTTTTAAAAAAGTGTCAGATTCTGCAAAACCAAAATTTGAAATAGTAATTGGTAAAAGTAACAAAGCAGATGCAAATATTGCCGGAATAACTCCTGCTGTATTTATTTTTAAAGGAAGGTGAGATGACTCTCCTCCATACATTTTATTTCCAACTTGTCTTTTAGGATAATTAATTAGTATTTTTCTCATTGCTCTTTCGAAAAATACAATAAATAAAACTGTTAGAATTACTAAAACAAAAATTCCAACTATCATCACTGCAGATAAAGCTCCAGTTCTACCAAGTTCAAATGTTGATGCTAAAGCTCTTGGAATTTCAGCAACAATACCTGAAAATATTATCAATGAAATACCATTACCAACTCCCCTCAATGTTATCTGTTCACCTAACCACATTAAAAAAGTAGTTCCAGCTACGAGAGAAATAGTTGTTATAATTCTAAATGAAATTCCTGGTTCGATAACTAAGTTTCCAGCGTTTTCTAACCCAACTGAAACACCGTAACCTTGAAGACAGGCAATTAATACTGTTCCATATCTAGTAATTTGAGTAATTTTTTTTCTTCCAATTTCACCCTGTTCTTTTAAATTTTTAAAATAATCGGATACGCCAGTTAAAAGCTGAACTATAATTGAAGAAGAAATATAAGGCATTATTCCTAAAGCAAAAATTGCCATCCTAGTAACAGCACCTCCTGAGAACATATTAAACATTCCAAGCAAGCCTTTCTGACTTGAAGACATTATTTCTTTTAAAGCTAGAGGATCAATACCAGCCAACGGAACATAAGTGCCTAATCTATAAATAATTAAAATTAAAATTGTAAAAAATATTCTATTCTTAAGATCTTTAGCTTGACTAAACGCACCAGGAGTATTGAGTGTTTCGCTTGACATAATCTGTTATTTTTTAATTATACTTATTTTGCCACCAACTTTTTCTATTTTTGATAAAGCTTGTTTTGATGCAAAATGTGCAGATATTTCAATGTTATTTTTAATTTCTCCGGTACCAAGAATCTTTAATTTTTTAAACTTTTTATTAATAATTTTTTTTTCTTTTAAAATTTTAAGGTCTAAGTTTTTTTTAATTTTATTATTTGGTTTGTCAATAATATTTTGAATTCTTGAAAGATTTAAAATAGCAGTAATATTTTTATTAATTGATTTAAATCCTCTCTTAGGTAATCTTCTGTATAAAGGCATTTGACCACCTTCAAAACTTTTAATTGCTACACCAGATCTAGATTTTTGACCTTTATGACCTCTAGAAGAAGTTTTGCCTCGACCCGAGCCTATGCCACGTCCAACTCTGATTTTTTTTTTATTATTTTTAATTAATGTATTAAGTTCCATTATTTAGCCTCTCTTTTCAAAACAATATCCGAAATTTTTTTTCCTCTTATTGCTGATAAAATTTTAGGAGAATTCTGTGATTTTAGTCCATTTACACAAGCTTTTAAAACATTGTGAGGATTAGCAGAACCAAGAGATTTTGCTACAACGTCTTGTATACCTAATACTTCACATACAGACCGAATTGCACCACCGGCAATAATTCCTGTCCCTGCTGGTGCAGCTCTTAAAAATACTTTACCGGAACCGTTTTTACCTTTCACGTCGTGATGAAGTGTTCTGCCTTCTTTTAATGGTATTTTAATTAAACTTCTTTTTGCAACTTCTGTAGCTTTTTTAATAGCGTCCGGAACTTGTTTTGATTTACCTTGTCCAATACCTACAGATCCTTTTTGATTTCCTACAACGACCAAAGCAGCAAAGCCAAATCTTCTCCCACCTTTTACAACTTTGGTGATTCTGTTAATAGCTACCAACTTTTCTTTTATATCGCTTTCTTGTTTTTTATTTTCAGTCATTTAAAATTTTAATCCATTCTTTCTTAATGTTTCAGCAAAAGTTTTTACTCTTCCATGATATTTATATTCACCCCTATCGAAATAAACTTCACTTATATTTTTCTCTTTAGCTCTTTTAGCTAAAATTTCTCCAATCAAAGTTGATTTTTCCATTTTCTTTACATTTTTAGATTTTATTTCTTTTTCAATAGAAGAAACAGATACTAATGTTTTATTTTGTTTATCATCAATTATTTGAGCAGACAAATTTTTTAAAGATTTTGATACAGACACTCTATATCTATTTACATTTACATCTTTTAACTTTTTTCTATTTCTGAATTTTCTTTTAATCTTATTGTTAATTTTTTTCATTATTTCTTTTTACCTTCTTTTCTTAAAACAAATTGACCTCTTTCTTTTATCCCTTTTGCTTTGTAAGGTTCAACAGGTTTCAAATTCTTTAAATCAGCAGCAATTTTTGAAACTAAATCTTTATCTACACCATTAATTTTAATAATTGTTTGTTTTTCTACAATTATCTTAATACCTTTAGGTATCTTAAAATTTACATCGTGACTGAATCCAATTTGTAGATTTAATATTTCACCTTTTAAATTTGCTCTAAAACCTACACCGTTTAACTCTAAAATTTTTTCATGCCCTGTGGATACGCCTGTTACTGCATTATTTATTAAACTTCTGTATGTTCCCCACAAGATTGATGTTTTTTTATCGATTTTTTTTTCTAATGGAAGCAACTGAAATTCACTTTCATTTAATTTTGAAGAAAAGATTTTATCATTTATTGTAAGTTTAGTTGTTCCTTTGGGACCTGAAATAGTCAGATTAGAACCTTCAATTTTAATTGAGGACTCTTTTGGAATAATAATATTTTTTTTACCTATTTTAGACATTAAAATACCTTACAAATTACCTCTCCACCTAAATTGTTTTTTCTCGCTTCAGCATCACTCATAACTCCTTTTGGAGTAGATAAGATTGCTAAACCTAATCCGTTCATCACCTTAGGTATACTTGTTGCTCTTGAATAAACTCTTCTTCCTGGTTTTGAAATTCTTTTAATCTCTTTTATGACTGGATCACCCTCATAGTATTTTAAAGAAATTTTTAAACTAGTTTTATTATTTTCTGTCTTTTCTATAAAATAATCTTTTATGTACCCCTCGTTTTTAAGAATTTCTAAAATATTTTTTCTAAAATTAGACGATGGTATATAAACAGAGTTTAATGATCTCATTTGACCATTTCTAATTCTTGAAAACATATCACCTATTGGATCTGTAAATGTCATTTTCCTCCTACCAACTTGATTTTGTTATACCTGGAATTTTACCTGCTGAAGCCATATCTCGCAGTGCAATTCTTGATATTTTTAATTTTCTATAAACACCATGTGGTCTTCCCGATACTTCACATCTATTTCTAATTCTTATTTTTGCTGAATTTTTTGGAAGTTTATTTAATTTTAATTGTGCATCAAATCTTTCTGATAATTCTAATTTTCTATTATTAATAATTTTTTTCAAAGCTGCTCTTTTCTTTGCATACTTTTTAACTAACTTTATTCTCCTTAAATTTTTTTGTATCGCACTTGTTTTAGCCATTTAAATCCTTTGTTTTTTTTTCATTTAAAGGAAAATTGAATTCTTTTAATAATTCAAATGTACCTTCCTTGTTTTTACTTGATGTTACTATAGTGACATCAAGACCTCTTATCTTATCTACTTTATCAAAGTTTACCTCTGGAAAGATAATATGCTCTTTAATTCCAAAAGAATAATTGTATGAGTTATCTATTCCTTTTGAGGACAATCCTCTAAAATCTTTAATTCTTGGTAAAGCAATGTTTACTAATCTATCTATGAATTCATACATTCTTTGTGCTCTCAACGTTACTTTAACTCCAGCATTAGAACCTTTTCTTGTCTTAAAATTTGAAATTGATTTTTTAAATTTTGTTACAATTGGCTTTTGACCTGCTATTAAAGCCATATCCTCCTCACAAGCTTTGAGTTTTTTGCTATCTGCCGCATCTTCACCTAATCCCATATTTAAAATCACCTTTTTAATCTTTGGAACATCATGTTTATTTTTTAAAGAAAGTTTACTCATTAGTTTAGAAATAATTTCTTTCTCGTATGTTGTTTTTAATCTTGGCATTATTTTTTACCTATAGTTTTTTTTTCTTTCTTTTTTGTATCTACATTTACAACATTAGATGAATGAATGAAATTTTCTTTAGAAATAATTCCACCCTTATTCTCTTTAGTTGGTTTAGTGTGTTTTTTAATCATATTTATAGATTTAATTTTAATTCTGTCTAATTTTCTATTGATTTCTAAAATTTCACCGGTTTTACCTTTATCTTTTCCAGATATAACTTTTACTTGTGTTCCTTTTTTCAAGATCATTTTAAAGTACCTCCGGAGCTAATGATATAATTTTAGTGTGACCCTTAGTTCTTAATTCTCTAGTTACTGGACCAAAAATTCTAGTTCCTATTGGTTCACCTTTATCGTCTGTTAAAACAACTGCATTTTTATCAAATTGAACTTTGGAGCCATCATTTCTGAAAATTTCTTTTCTTGTTCTAACTACAACTGCTTTGTGTACAGCTCCTTTTTTAACCTTACCTTTTGGTATAGCATCTTTAACACTTATAACAATTATATCACCTACAGAAGCATATCTTCTTTTAGAACCACCAAGAACTTTTATACACTCAACTCTCTTTGCTCCCGTATTATCTGCTACCGATAATTCTGTTTGTATTTGTATCATTATTCCATTACCTGCCAGGTTTTCTTTTTTGAAAAAGGTTTACATTCAATTATTGAAACTTTTTCACCTTCTTTAAATTTGTTCTTTTCATCATGAGCATGATATTTTTTTGATCGTTTAATTACTTTTTCGTAAAATGGATGCTTAAATTTTCTCACAACTTCAACAACAACTGTTTTATTATTTTTTGCACTTGTAACTATTCCTTTTAAAACTTTTTTTGTCATTTTGTATTTTTAATAGTTGTGTATAGTCTAGCTATACTTTTTTTTATTTCATTTATTTGCGCAGGATTAGTAATTTGATTATTAACTTTTTTAAACCTTATATTAAATAAATCTTTCTTCAACATTAAGATTTTTTTTTCTGCTTGATCTTTAGTTAACTTTTTATCTTCTTTCTTTTTTTTCATTATCTTTTTACAAATTTAGTTTTAATTGGAAGCTTAGCAGATGCCTTATAGAGTGCCTCTCTTGCTATTTCCTCACTTACTCCATCAACCTCAAAAATAATTCTTCCAGGTTTTACTCTGCATGCATAATATTCAGGAGACCCTTTTCCTTTACCCATTCTTACTTCTGTTGGTTTTTTTGATACCGGTATATTTGGAAATATTCTTGTCCATACCTTGCCGGTTCTTTTCATATAACGTGTCAAAGCAACTCTGGCAGCTTCAATTTGTTTTCCTATAATTCTCTCAGGTTGAATAGCTTTTAAACCGAATTGCCCATAATTAAGTTTTACAGCTCTAGTGGCATTTCCATGTATTCTACCCTTAAATGCCTTTCTATATTTAGTTCTGACTGGCTGTAGCATTTTTTACCCTTTCCTTTTTTTCTTTTTCAACATCTTTAGCCATTAATTCACCTTTATAAATCCACACCTTTACACCAATTATTCCATAAGTGGTAAGCGCTTCCGCAAAACCGTAATCAATATCAGCCCTCAAAGTATGTGAGGGGATACTCCCTTCTCTTAACCATTCTGTACGAGCAATTTCATTTCCAGCTAATCGTCCGCTTAACATTACCTTAATCCCTTTTGCATTAAGCCTCATAGCTGATTGCATTGCTCTTTTCATTGCTCTTCTATACGCGACTCTTTTGACTAATTGTTGTGCAATATTTTCAGCGACTAAATTTGAATTAAGTTCTGGTTTTTTAATTTCCTTAATATTAACAGTTACATCACCTTCGGTGATTTTCATTATATTTTTTTTGATTTTCTCTATGTCAGCACCTTTTTTTCCAATAACAAAACCTGGTCTAGAAGTATGAATCGAAACAGTGCATTTTTTTGACGAACGTTCAATAATTATTTCTGAAACTCCAGAGTTCAAAATATTTTTTTTAATATATTTACGAATTTTAAAGTCTTCGATTAAATATCTTCCAAAGTCTTTTTTCTTTGCAAACCAGGTAGAGTCCCATCCTCTATTGATTCCAAGCCTAAGTCCTATTGGATTTATTTTTTGTCCCATTATTTACTCACCTTTTTTTCTTTTTTTTCTTCTAGTACAATTGTAATTCTACTAAATGGTTTTTTTATAGGACTAGCTCTTCCTTTGGCTCTAGGCCTAAATCTTTTCATTACCAAAGATTTCCCTACATATGCTTCTTTTACAAATAAATTATCAATATCAAATTGATGATTATTTTCAGCATTTGATATAGCAGATTTTACAGTTTTGCTAACATCTTTAGCAATTCTCTTTCTTGAAAATTCTAAATCTCTTAAGGCAACGTCTGCTTTTTTTCCTTTAATAAAGTTACATACTAAAGCAAGTTTTCTTGGACTTGTTCTTACATTTTTATTTATTGCCTTTACAAGAGAAGTGTTTTTATCCATTATTTTTTAACTCCCTCTGGTTTTGCCGTTGTAGGAGCTGCTGCTGCTTTTTTATCTGCAGGTGTATGTCCCTTAAAAGTTCTAGTAGGTGCAAACTCACCTAATTTATGACCAACCATTTCTTCAGATATAGTTATTGGTATGAAAGATCTTCCATTATGTATCATAAAACTGTGACCTACAAAATCTGGAATGATTGTCGAGTTTCTGGACCAAGTCTTGATAGGTTTTTTGTTAGGGGCATCTTTAAGTTTATCTATCTTTTTTAGTAAACTCGGATGTACAAATGGACCTTTCCAAACAGATCTAGTCATTATTTTTTCCTCTTTTTTCTTCTAGTAATAATTAATTTATCACTTCTTTTTGGTCTTCTAGTTTTTAAACCTTTAGCAGATTGCCCCCATGGAGATACTGGGCTTCTACCCCCTGAAGTTTTTCCTTCCCCTCCACCATGCGGGTGATCGACTGGGTTCATTGCAACTCCTCTAGTTTGTGGTCTTTTACCCCTCCACCTATTTCTACCCGCTTTACCAATTTTAATATTTTTCTGATCAGGATTTGATACAGTTCCAATAGTTGCAATACAAGAACTGCTTACTTTTCTTGTTTCACCTGATGCGAGTTTTAATATTGCATAGTCTCCGTCATATCCTGATAAAGTAACAGAGGAACCAGCTGATCTAGCAAGCTTTGCACCATTTCCAGGAATTAATTCAACATTATGTATAGAAGTTCCAGGAGGAATGTCTTTTAATTCTAATGAGTTACCTATTTTGATTTCAACATTTTTACCTGATTCTATTATATCTCCCTGTTTTAAACCCTGTGGACTAATAATGTAAGCTTTCTCATTGTCTTTATAAGAAATTAGTGCAATGTGAGCAGTTCTATTTGGATCGTACTCGATTCTTTCAACAGTACCAGGTACATTCTTTTTTTTTCTATAAAAGTCAATAACTCTATATTTGTGCTTTGAACCTCCTCCAATATGTCTTGACGTAATACGACCATTGTTATTTCTGCCTCCAGTAAAATTTTGTCCTTTAGTAAGAGGTTTATAGGGTGCACCTTTCCACAAAGCGCTTTTATCTAGAACAACCGTGCCTCTAGTTGATTTTGTATATGGTTTAAAAGTTTTTAGTGCCATAAATTAAATACCAGTAGTTAGGTCTATGCTTTGACCTTTTTTAAGTGTTATTATCGCTTTTTTATACCCGCTCTTAAATGATTTTTGTCCCTGTTTCATTTTTAATTTGGATTTTTGATTTATTATATTTACTTTTATCACATTAACCTTAAATAATTTTTCAATATTTTTTTTTATAGTTTTTTTATTAGCTTTTTCATGAACTTTAAAAACAGTTTTATTTTGTTCTGATAAAATTGTTGCTTTTTCAGTAATTATAGGATTTCTGATTGAGTCTATATAGTTAATTTTTTTCATTTAAAATTCTTTCTTGTATTTTTTTTGCAGAAGTTGATGTGATAATTACATTTTTATAATTAAATAAATCATAAATATTTGTACCCTCTTCTTTAATTATTTTGACATTTTTAATATTTCTGGCAGATCTATTTATATTTTTCATAGAGTCAGTATCAGTTATAATCAAAACATCAGCTAATTTGTTTTTTTCTAAAAATTTATTAAACTCTTTTGTTTTTTTAACTTCCTTTTTTACATCAGCTAAAATATGTAAATTTTTATCGGAAGTTTTTTTTGATAAAGTTTGCGCAAGAGCAAGTTTTCTTACTTTTTTATTTATTTTTTTAATCTTATAAACAGCTCCTTTGGGTCCGTGTGCTACACCTCCTCCAACAAATAAAGGTGCTTTTCGGCTTGAATGTCTTGCTCCACCTCCTCCTTTTTGAGGAACAATTTTTTTTGTAGAACCTTTAATTTCATTTCTTTGTTTTGTTCTCGCTACCCTAGGATTTAAATGATTTAGTTGCCAATCTATTACAAATTTTATAAGTTTGTAATTAACTTTAAGTTTTACTAATTTATCAGAAATCTCGATTGAATTAGTTTTTGAACCGTCTATATTTAAAAGAGGAAATTTCACTTACTTTTTTCCTTTCTTTGCAGCAGCTTCCTTAACTTTAGCCTCATGTTTCTCTTTTATAGTTTTTCTTGTTACATTTTTTACAGACTCTCGCAAAAAAACTGTTGAGTTTTTTGAGCCAGGTATAGAACCTTTTAAAAATAATAGATTATTTTCTAAATCAGATTTTACTATTTCTAAATTTAACATTGTTCTTATTTTGTCTCCCATGTGTCCAGCCATTTTTTTCCCTTTAAAAACTTTACCAGGATCTTGTCTTTGACCAGTTGATCCATGTGATCTATGAGAAACCGAAACACCATGAGATGCTCTCAAACCACCAAAATTCCATCTCTTCATAACACCCGCGAAACCTTTTCCTACAGTTCTTGATCTTACGTCTATAAATTTTTTATCTTTAAAAATTTCTAAACCTAATTCATTTCCCTCTTTGTATTGATCACTACTATCAACTCTAAATTCTTTTAGAATTTTTTTTGGTTCAGTATTTTTTTTTGCAAAATAACCTTTCATTTGTTTAGATAATTTAGAGTTTTTAAGTTTAAAGAAACCAATTTTTACTGCATTATAGCCCCTTTTCTCATTTGTTATTACATCTAGAACTCTTCCTTTTTCTACTTTAATTACTGTTACTGGAACAGACTGACCTGTTTCCATGAACTCTCTTGTCATGCCTATTTTTGTTCCTAATAATCCTATACTCATAATTTAAATCTTTATTTCAATATCAACACCAGAAGCTAGATCAAGTTTCATTAATGCTTCTACTGTTTGTGGTGTTGGCTCTATTATGTCAATTAATCTTTTATGTGTTCTTGACTCAAATTGTTCTCTACTTTTTTTGTCTATATGAGGAGATCTTAATACTGTGTATCTTTCTATTCTAGTCGGTAATGGAATAGGCCCTTTTACCTGTGCTCCTGTCCTCTTAGCTGTATTAACTATTTCCTCAGTTGATAGATCGAGAATTTTGTTATCGTAGGCTTTTAAATGTATTCTTATATTTTGATTTTCCATAAATTAAGCTAGTTTTTTTGTTACTTCATCCTGAACGTTTTGAGGTACTTTATCATAATGACTAAATTGCATTGTATATTGTGCTCTTCCTTGAGTTGAAGAACGTAAATTATTTATATATCCAAACATGTTTGCCAAAGGAACTGTTGCATTTATTGCTGTTGCGTTACCTCTCGCTTCTGTTGAAGCAACTTGACCTCTTCTACTGTTTAAATCTCCAATAACATCGCCCATGAATTCTTCAGGTGTAACTACTTCAACTTTCATCATAGGCTCTAGAAGTTTTAAAGTTGCCTTTGTGCATGCTTCTCTAAAACACATTCTTGATGCTATTTCAAATGCAAGTACACTCGAATCTACATCGTGGTGAAGACCATCTAAAATTGTTACTTTATAATCAATCACAGGAAAGCCGGCTAAGATACCACTGTCTGCAACACTTAAAACACCTTTTTCAACACCTGGGATAAATTCTTTTGGAATTGCACCGCCTTTAATTTTGTTGTCAACCTCTCTACCTTTTCCTGGTTCCAAAGGTTCAACACTTAAAGTTACTTTAGCAAATTGACCAGAACCACCACTTTGTTTTTTATGAATATAAGTTACTTCTGAATTACCAAGAATTGTTTCTCTGTATGCTACTTGTGGAGCGCCAACATTAGCTTCAACTTTGAATTCTCTTTTCATTCTATCAACAATTATATCTAAGTGAAGTTCACCCATTCCCTTAATAATAGTTTGACCAGATTCTTCATCTGAACTTACTCTGAAGGATGGGTCTTCTTTGGCTAATCTATTCAAAGCTTCTCCCATTTTTTCTTGATCACCTTTGGTTTTTGGCTCAACTGCAATTTCAATTACTGGATCAGGAAATTCCATAGGTTCAAGCAAAATTGGTTTATTTTGCTCACATAAAGTGTGACCTGTTATTGTATTTTTTAAACCTGCAAGAGCAACAATATCTCCTGTATTCGCCTCTTTAATGTCCTCTCTAGAATTGGCATGCATTAATAACATTCTACCAACTCTCTCGGATTTTTCAGTGGATGAATTGTAAACGGCAGTCCCTGCTTGTAATTTTCCTGAATAAATACGTATGAAAGTTAATGAGCCAACAAATGGGTCATTTGCAACTTTAAAAGCCAATGCTGAAAATGGCTCACTGTCCTCAAACTTCATTTGTAATTTTTCTTCAGAATTTAATTTGGTTGCTTCAATTGAACCAATATCTTTAGGACTTGGTAAATAATCTATGACAGCATCCAACAAAGGCTGAACACCCTTATTTTTAAAGGCTGAACCTGTTAAAATTGGAACAAAATTAAAATTTAAGGTACCTTTTCTAATACATTTTAATAAATCTGTTTCAGAAGGTTCATTACCTTCTAAGTAAGCTTCCATTAGTTTTTCATCTTCTTCTACAGCTGTTTCCACAAGATTTTGTCTATATTCTTTTGCTTTTTCTTTTAAATCCTCTGGAATGTCGACGTAATCAAATTTTGCTCCTAAATCTTCATTTTGCCAAACAACGCCTTTCATTTTGACTAAGTCAACAACACCTTTTAAATCAGCTTCTGAACCAATAGGTAATTGAAGAGCAAGAGGTTTACATCCTAGTCGATCTTTGATCATGTCAACACATCTATAAAAATCTGCACCTGTTCTATCCAGCTTATTTACAAAGCAAATTCTTGGAACTTTATATTTATCTGCTTGTCTCCACACAGTTTCAGATTGAGGTTCTACACCTGCCACACCGTCGAAGACTGCTACAGCTCCATCTAAAACTTTTAATGATCTCTCAACTTCAATTGTAAAATCTACGTGTCCTGGAGTATCTATAATATTAATTCTATGGTCTCGCCAAAAACAAGTGGTTGCAGCTGAGGTAATTGTTATTCCTCTCTCCTGTTCTTGTTCCATCCAGTCCATAGTTGCTGCACCATCATGAACCTCGCCTATTTTATGACTTTTACCAGTATAATATAAAACTCTTTCAGTCGTAGTTGTTTTTCCAGCATCTATATGTGCCATGATACCAATGTTTCTATATTTATCTAAAGTATATTTGGCCATAATATTTTACCACCTAAAGTGAGCGAAAGCTTTATTTGCTTCCGCCATTTTGTGTGTGTCTTCCCTTTTTTTTATTGCTGAACCTTTATTTTGAGATGCATCTAAAATTTCAGCATATAACTTTTCTGCCATAGTTTTATTTTTTCTTTTTCTTGTAGCATCCATAATCCATCTTAAAGCTAAGGCTTGTGCTCTTTTAGCCTTTACTTCAACAGGAACTTGATAAGTTGCACCTCCTACTCTTCTCGATCTACATTCAAGGTTTGGTTTTACATTACTTATCGCTGTATTGAAAATTTTTAAAGGATCATCGTTATTCTTTGATTTTATTTTTTCTAATGCATCATAAAGAATTTTTTCTGCAGTTGACCTCTTCCCATCATACATTATTGAATTAATAAATTTAGAAACGACCTCAGAGTGAAACTTTGGATCTGGATAAACTTTTCTAACTGGAGCTTTTCGTTTTCTTGACATAACTTATTTTGGTTTTTTTGCACCGTATAATGATCTTCTTTGTTTACGATTAGCCACTCCCTGGGTATCTAGGTTTCCTCTTAAGATATGATATCGAACTCCTGGTAAATCTTTAACACGTCCGCCACGTAATAAAACCACTGAGTGTTCTTGTAAATTATGTCCCTCTCCAGGAATATAAGCGGTCACTTCAAATCCATTTGATAATCTTACCCTCGCAACTTTTCTTAATGCTGAATTAGGTTTTTTCGGAGTAGTTGTATAAACTTTAACACAAACTCCCCTTTTTAAGGGTTGTCTTTCTAGTGCTGGAACTTTATTTCTAGCAACAGGTTTAACTCTACTTTTTTTAATCAACTGATTAATAGTTGGCATAATAATATTTTGAAGTAGAATTAGGTAAACCCTTTAGATTATTTTGTTAGTGTTTAAGGTTATAAAAGACCCTACTTCTAACATTCAAAATTTGCCGTAAACTAGCACTGAATCGATAAAAGTCAATATTTAAGCGGATTTAAATTGTACTTAAGCTGTTTGTTCTGGCGCTTCTGATGCGGATTCTAGCTCTTGTTTTTTTAATTCTTCTAATCTTGCTTTATCTTGCTCTCTAGCTTGCTTATCCCACTCAATTTTGGTTAGGCCAGTTCCAGCAGGTACTAATCTACCTACTATTACATTCTCTTTTAATCCTTCCAGAGAGTCAGTTTTACCTTTTATTGACGCATCTGTTAAAACACGAGTAGTTTCTTGAAAAGATGCAGCAGAAATAAATGAATTAGTTTGAAGAGAAGCTTTTGTAATACCTAATAAAACTCTTTCATAAACTGCAGGTTTCTTTTTTTCAGCCCTTAGTTTATCATTAATTACATTTATATCTAACAAGTCAATTACCTCACCGACTAATAATTCTGAGTCTCCAGGATCTTTAACTTCAACTCTCTTTAACATTTGTCTTACTATTGTTTCTATATGCTTATCGTTAATAACTACGCCTTGTAGTCTATAGACCTCTTGCACTTCAGATACAAAATATTCAGTAAGTTTTTCAACACCTAAAATTCTCAATATATCATGTGGTGCTGGACTTCCATCTAATAGGTATTCACCCTTTTTAATTTTTTCACCTTGATTGAAATTTACGTGCTTTCCTTTTGGAATTAGATAATTAGATGTTTCTCCATTAGATGACACTATAGATATTTTTTGTTTACCTCTTACTTCTTTCCCGAATTCTATCACTCCATCATTTTCAGCAATAATTGCGCTATCTTTTGGTCTCCGCGCTTCAAACAGTTCAGCAACTCTTGGTAAACCGCCTGTTATATCTTTCGTTTTAGATGTTTCTTTAGGTAATCTAGCTAAAACATCACCTGCAGAAATTTTTTGACCATCTTTTACGGATAAAATTGTATCAGGAACAAGATAGTATCTGGCTTCATTGCCGTCAGCTTTTTTAATTATTTCACCTTTTTCATTTCTTAGTGTTATTCTCGGTTTCAATTCAGAATTTTTAGAAGAAGATTTCCAATCTGTAACTGATTTGGACGATAAACCTGTTGCATCATCTAAAGTTTCAGTTAAAGAACTTCCCTCCATTAAATCCATGTAATTAGCAATACCACTAGTTTCTGCAATTACTGGTAATGTATATGGATCCCACTCTGCTATTTTTTTTCCTTTTTCAACTGTATCTCCATCCTTAAAGAATAATTTTGATCCATAGTTAACTTTATAAATTGCAAGTTGTCTTCCGTTATCATCTTCAATACTTAGTTGAGTATTTCTTCCCATAACAATTATATTTTTCTTTGAGTCTTCAATTAAGTTTTTATTAATAATATTTAATTTACCTTTTGTTTGAGAAATAATTTGAGACTCTTCTTTTATTTGAGCTGTACCTCCCACGTGGAATGTTCTCATAGTTAATTGAGTTCCAGGTTCACCGATTGATTGTGCTGCAATAATACCGACAGCTTCACCAATGTTTACTGAAGTTCCTCTAGCTAGATCTCTTCCATAACATTTTGCACAAATGCCATCTTCAGTTTCACAGGTTAGAACAGATCTAATTTTGAGAGATCTGAGACCTAACTTTGTTATACTCTCAAGATGTTGTTCAGAAATTATATCACCTGCTTTAACTATAATATTATGATCTTCATCAATGATGCTTTCTACTGGCGTTCTACCT
>MDSW01106613.1_pt1 | contig 18589 bp, 14 predicted proteins | sample 811171 | NCBI WGS metagenome assembly MDSW01 (sample SAMN05326641, study PRJNA326480) | marine metagenome | isolation source: seawater | place: Atlantic Ocean: North West | collected 2012 | reverse complement strand
CCTTCAGACGAGGCATGCAGTCAATCATGCTTCTACTGGCGGTGGCCGTCATACTCGATGGCCTGCTGGGTCCGCAGCTGAGCCCGATGAATCTCGCCGGGGTTCTGCCATGGATTCACTGGCGGGGATTCGTGGTCCTCGCACTGCTCGTTGCAGGCAACCTCTTCTGTTTCGCATGCCCATTCATGCTGCCCCGTGAACTGGCTCGCAAACTCGGTGGCGGTCGATTCCGCTGGCCTTCATGGCTGCGAAGCAAATGGCTTGCCGTGGTACTGCTCATTGTGTTCATCTGGTCCTATGAAGCCTTCAGTCTCTGGGACACGCCCTGGTGGACAGCCTGGATCGTCATCACCTATTTCATGCTCGCCATGGTGATCGATGCGTTTTTCCGTGGTGCATCATTCTGCAAGTACGTCTGCCCCATCGGCCAATTTCATTTCGTGCAGTCCATGGCATCTCCCATGGAAGTCCGTGTTCGGTCGATGGATGCCTGCCACGAGTGCAAGACGTATGACTGCATTCGCGGGAACGATCAGAATCGGGGATGCGAACTGGATCTGTTCCTGCCCAAGAAGACGGGTGGCCTGGACTGCACATGGTGCCTCGACTGCGTCCATGCCTGCCCACATGACAACATCGGCATCATGCCGCGAGCGAACGGTACAGAACTGCTTGATGATGGATGGCGATCCTCACTCCGCAGACTGTCGAACCGATGGGACATCACCGCTCTGGTTGCCGTTCTGGTCTTCGGTGGTTTCGCCAATGCGCTGGGCATGGTTGGCCCGGTGCTGCAATGGCAGGATGAACTGGCAGCCTCGATGGGCCTCACCTCGAACTGGTGGATCATGTCCATCGCATTGCTGGGGAGCATCACACTCCTTCCAGCCATCCTGCTTGGTCTTGCCGGCAGCGCCTCCCAGTCTCTTTCATCCACGAACACCTCCTGGAAACAGATCACGACCCGGTTCACCCTCACGCTTGTGCCCATTGGATTTGCGATGTGGCTTGTTCACATGCTTTTCCATCTGTTGACGAGCTGGGGCACGGTGATTCCATCCATGCAGCGAGCGGTCGAAGACCTCGGAAGTACGATCCTCGGCGAACCGATCTGGATCCTGTCCTGCTGTGGGCCGGCACCCACATGGCTCCTGCCTTTGGAGCTCCTGATTCTCGACATCGGACTGGTCGTCACGCTCTGGCTTCAGTACCGACTGGCCCGAACACTCACCTCCAGCCTGTCCCGAGAGCTGGCCTGCTTTCTTCCCTGGTGGGTCCTGGCTTTCGCGCTGTGGCTCACGGGTGCCTGGATCGTCTTCCAGCCCATGGAGATGCGTGGCACGATGCCATCTTGAGCCGGGAGCCTGCTAGGCTCCTGATCCATGCAGACCAACCGTCTCCTGATCTTCATTCTGATGCTGACCCCGTGCCGCGTCACCTGCGGCGACAGCGGCATTGTGAGGATTTCAGAAGTTGACGGGCCCTGGCGACTGACCGTCTTCACCGAACCGACACCGCTGCGGGAAGGACTGGTCGACTTTTCCGTGCTGATCCAGACCGAGTCGGATGATGCCCCGATTCTTGATGCGACTGTTTCACTGGCCCTGGAGCATGTCGATGGTGAGTCCGATTCGATCCTCGTGGAAGCCACACGTGAAGCCGCGACGAATCAACTGCTCTACAGCGCAAAATTCGAACTTCCCGCGTCGGGACTCTGGGAAATCGAGACGGCAGCCCTTCAGGACGAACAGATCTCTCGTGTACGCTTCCAGTTCGAAGCTGCGGAGAAACTGCCGCCGATCCTGGACATGTGGTTCTGGTTCATGCTTCCCGTGATCGCGATCGGATTGATCACCATCAACCAGTGGCTTCAGAGACGAAGTCCCAAACGCTGATGACCGCCATGGAGCTCACATGACGACACCTGAACAGAACTCCGAATCCGAGCACACTCGATCATCAAGACCGGGCATGGGTTGCGTTCTGCTCGCCGGCCTCGTCCTCATCGGGGGGGCCGTCGTGCTTTATGGCTTCTGGCAGATCTGGTCCACCGTCTCCGGATTTGAAGACCAGTTCCTGGATGCAGGCTATGTTCTCGAGGAGGGCAACTCAGTCACGTTCGAGGAAACCGTTCAGGTGGATACCTACGTGTATGCCCGGGAAACCCTGAACGTGGAGGCCGGGTCGAATGCCAATCTCGGCATTACGGCACATGAGGCATTCATCTCGGGGCGGGTCACCGGCAACATCGCCTTTCTCGGCGGCGATCTTGAAATCACCGAAGATGGACTTGTCGAAGGCAACATTGATATCAGGATGGCCCGCAATGTGGTCATCCGCGGAGAGGTCCTCGGCGAAATCACCGGAACGTGGACTCGCCTGTACGAACTGCAACAGGACCAGACGCCGGATCCAGGCTCTGGCACGATGGACACAGAACCTGCGGAAGATTGATCCTGAAACCACCGGGCTGGACGTATACTTCAATCAGACCGCCGACCTCAGGAGTTGCCATGGCCAAAGTCATCATCGACCCGGAAGAAGTCAAGCGGTTCGCACGGGAGCTGGCCCGCTTTCGTGAAGAACTTGAGAAGGGTATGAATCACATGAATGCTCGAATGAACTCGCTGGGGCAGACCTGGCGAGATCAGGAACACCGCAAGTTCCAGGAAGAATTCGAACAGACCATGCGATCCCTGGCACGGTTCAACAAGGCGACGGCAGATCATGTCCCGTATCTGATTCGAAAGGCCGACAAGGCCCAGGACTATCTCGACCAAGGATGATCCAGGCTTGAGCGAACAGGCTCGCATCACGTCCGTAGAATCACTGGATCGATTCCGCGCCGCCGTCAAGGAATTCCAGCTGAGCGGGCTCCGTGCGCTGGGCAGCATGTCTCAGGATGTCCAGCGAATGCAGTCGTGGATCGACCATGAACAGCCGCCAGTCTGGAGAATCCGGATCCGAAAGATCGAAGCCGAGGTGAACAACGCCCGAAGCGATCTGGAACGCGCCCGAATCTCCCGCCCGAATGACAGCCCTCGCATGTTCCTCGACATGCAGAAGGCCCTCCAGAAAGCACAACGCAAACAGCGACAAGCGATGGAACGCGTTCAGCTTCTGAAGAAATGGAGTCGGACCATCGATCATGAGGGCATGTTGCTCCGAGCAGGGACTCAATCACTGTCGACCATGCTTGAGGTCGACATGAACCAGCTGGCCGCAAAGCTGAAGGCCCTCTCTCGACATCTCGAGGCCTATCTGAGACTGACTGCGCCCCCCGCGGACTTCGATGCATGGGCCCGTGAACGAGATGCCGAAGCAGCGGACCTGGCACGATCGGGAGAAGCCGTTGATCCCGTGCCTGATGAGGCCATCGAACCAGAGGACCAACCATGAGCGTCACCATCTCGAGTCGGCAGATCTACGCAGCCGCCCAACAACTCGTCAACGCCTGGCAGGAACTCAACGAGACCTGGGATGACCCCGTGGCGGATGCCATCAACCGCCGCTACATCAGACTGCTGGACCAGGAGGTTCGAACGACCCTGACGGCGGCTGAACGCATGCATGAAATCCTCGAAGAGGCGGTTCAGGTACTCGCTACACACGATGATGCCCCGTACGGAATGAGACGATCCCGCCTGCCGGATCCAGACGCCCCAGGACGCTAGCCTGTCAGTCGCTGCCTGCGAAACGCGACGCTACGGAAAACGAGAATGCCCCCAGCCCCCGACCAACCTCCGATCGACAGAACGATCCAACTCGTCACGATGATGAGGGAAACGGCCAGCCGCCTGCAAAGCGAGCTGACCGAGGCGATCGCAGAGCGAGATCGATTGAAATCCCATGCCAGTCTGAGACGACGGGAAGAGGGCGCGAAACACATCAAGGAATCGGAGGATGCGGTCAAGCATGCCAAGGAAGATCTTCGTCACCGGCGACGTCTCATCGAGGACCAGAAGACCAACCGCCTGAAGAAGCTCCAGCAGCAGTATGCCGAACGCGAAGGTGAAATCGATGAAGAAGCGGCACATGCCGGCAAGGCTGCTGCAAGATCGATGGAAAATGAAGAGTGGATGGCCGAAGGTCTTTATGAAGGCCGTGTGACAGCCGCAAGAAAGAAGCTCAGTGAAACGCTCACACGCTACGGAGATATCGAGGATCTCATTGAAGCCATCCGTGCACGCATCCCCCGCTCAAGCAACAGCGATCCCGAAAAGATTCCGGACATGACGGAGGAGATCGATCCCGATGAGATCATGACAGCGCTCCAGGAACTTGATCGAGTCCATACGGCACCTCGGTGGAAGTGGGCCATGTTCTGGAAATGGGCCGCCCACGCAGTCGTGTGCTGGAGAAGGTCCAGGCAGGATCTCGAGCGTCTGGCAATCTATGAACACAATGCGCTTGAACACATGAAGCATGCACAGGAGGAATGCGAAAGCATCATCTCCGAAGCCGAGAATACGAGAGAATCCAGCGTATCGGGCGCCCAGGAAAACCTGTCTCCATCCATCACGCTGGTGGAGCAACGCAAAAGACGCCGGCATGAAAAACTCGAATCGAACTTCGAAGCCAAGACTCAACAGGCACTCGAACTGCACAAGACCGCGGTCAGTGAACTGGAGTCGGAAGCCAACGAACTGACACGCAAGCTGAAAAACGACCACAAGGTCGCCATGGACACGCTTGCCCGGGAAACAGACAAGCTCGAGCGAGAGGCCGAGGACAACTTCGAGAACATCCAGTCCAGGCTTGCCCTCGAATGGAATGATCTTCACGCACGCTTCAAGGTCGAACTCGAATCGCTTTCCAGTCTGTGCAAGGAATTGCCCCTGGACTGGACGAAGGCTGCATGGACGGAGTGGACGACCAGCACACCCCCGCGATTCATGGCGCCGCTGGCGGATTTTCAATTCGATATCGATGACGTGATGAATCCGCTGTCATCAAGCACACCATTTCATTGGGATGGACCAGCGGAAGCCACCTTGCCACTGGCTGGCAGTCTCCCCAACCAGATCTCCACGTTGATCGAGTACCGACCGGAATCCCGGGATGCCGCGATCGCAGCAGCACGCTCCTACGCCCTGAGACTGATGACGGCCATTCCTCCCGGGAAGGCAAAGCTCACACTCCTGGACCCGGTCAGCCTCGGCGAAAGCTTTGCCGGATTCATGCATCTTGCGGATGCGGATGAAGGCCGACTGCTTGAACGCATTTACAGCGAAGAGCGACACATCGAGGATCAGCTGCTCGACCTGACCGAACACATGGAGGAGGTCATCCAGACCTACCTTCGCAACGAGTACGAGACCATCGACGACTACAACCGGCAGGCAGGCCAGATCGCAGAGCCCTATCGCTTCCTGGTCATGGCCGATTTTCCGGTCAACCTGAATGAACAGGCCACCAGAAGACTGCTCGGAATTCTTCGCAGCGGAACACGATGCGGGGTCTACGTGATCCTGCTCCGCGATCTCCAACGCCCCTTGCCAAGAGACCTCTCGGAAGAGGATCTCCAGGAGAACCTGATCGTTCTCAGGGAACATGAGGGCCGTTGGAAAATCCGAAATCGGAACATGGATGACGACCACTTCGTGCTTTCCGGCGACATGCCCGAACAGCTCTCGACCACGATGCTGCAGAAGATTCGCGATGCCGCCGCGGACACGCATCGAGTCGAGGTTCCCTTCCAGATGGTCACACCCGATGATCCGCAGATCTGGACAGGCAACTCCGCCGATGAAGTCAAGGTCTCCATCGGACAGTCCGGCGCCAATCGCCTGCAGTATCTCAGGCTTGGACGAGGCACCTCACAGCATGCGCTGGTTGCCGGCAAGACCGGCTCGGGCAAGTCGACTCTCATGCATGTCCTGATCACGAATCTGGCGTTGTGGCTGAGTCCGGATGAGATCGAGTTCTACCTGGTCGACTTCAAGAAAGGTGTCGAATTCCAGGTCTACGCCAGCAAGCACCTCCCGCATGCGCGTGTCATCGCCGTCGAATCGGATCGTGAATTTGGATTGAGTGTCCTCCAGAACGTGGACGAGGAACTCAAACGCAGAGGCGAACTGTTCCGACAACATGGTGTTCAGGATCTCGCCGGCTATCGATCCGTGACCAAGCAGCCGCTGCCACGGGTACTGCTCGTAGTCGATGAGTTCCAGGAACTGTTCGTCGAGGACGACATGGTCACACAGGAAGCCTCGCTTCTTCTGGATCGACTCGTTCGACAGGGCCGAGCCTTCGGGATGCATGCGTTGCTTGGATCGCAGACCCTGGATGGCGTGTACTCACTGGCCAGAAGCACCATGGGACAGATGGGTGTCCGGATTGCGCTGCAGTGTTCCGAAGCGGACTCCTTCCTGATTCTCTCGGAGGACAATTCCGCAGCCAGACTGCTGACGAGACCAGGTGACGCCATCTACAACGATGCCGGAGGCAAGCTTGAAGGCAACAGCCACTTCCAGGTCGTCTGGCTCAATGAAGCGGAACGCGACGAGAAGCTCACGCTGATCGAAGAACGTGCGAAAGCTGAAAACACCGGACATCGTGAATCACAGTTCGTGTTTCGGGGCCATGTCGCTGCGGAACTCAAAGATTGTGAACGGCTGGCCAGACAACTCCGAAGCCCCTTCGACGACAACACCAATCCACAACTGTGGCTGGGTGATGCCGTCGCCATCAAACCTCCGACCAGCCTCACACTTCCCGCCCGATCCGGTGCGAATCTGCTCATCATGGGGCAGAACGAGGAAGCCGCTGCCGGGATCATGGAAGCCAGCCTTCTTTCACTCGCCAGCGAAGTACCGCCGTCTCAGGACGTCACATTCGACATCATGGATGGATTCGGCCCGACCAAGGGACGACTGGCCAGACTGGCCGACGCCTTGCCGCATGCGTCAAGTCTGGTTCGTGAAGATGCGATCACCGACTCCATGTCAGCCATCGCAGACGTGCTCGACGCGCGACTGGCTGACCCGAGGGCTCGACATCCCCGGCGTTTCCTGTTCATCGCTGCATGGCAGACCTGGCGGGAACTCAGACGCAACGAAGATGATTTCTCATTCTCGATGGATGATGCACCCGCAGCCCCCGATGCCATCCTCGCCCGCCTGCTTCGAGAGGGCCCAGGTGTCGGCATCCATGTGATCACATGGATCGACACGTTGAACAATCTCAATCGATTCACGGATCGAACATCTCAACGAGAATTCGAAAATCGAGTTCTGTTCCAGATGAGCCAGATGGATTCCAGCCAGATCATTGACACTCCGGCCGCAGGAAAACTCGGTGCCAACCGCGCCATCCTGCACCGTGAGGAAGATGGCAGAATCGAGAAGTTCAGACCGTGGGGACTTTCCGACGAGGACTGGCTGAGCAGCCAGGCACAGTTGCTGTGCCGGGCAGCTTCATCCTGATCGGTTGCAATCCGTCAATGGACGAGATTGCTTGATCGACATGCCGTTGCCAGAATAATCAGGCGGCTTTCGACTTGGATGAAAGCTGGTTGTGCCACGCTTCGGCAGCTTCCCGACTTTCAAATCGAGCCAGGATCACAGGCACCGAATCGAGCGTGCAGACAACCCAGGGATTGGAGCCGCTCGTAGTCAGCTTGAGGACACGTGTGCAGACGGAGTTCTGGAACATTGAGGAGTTGCTTGCGTTCATGGCAGTCTGTCTTTCCCAAATGGCGTGCAGGCCGCAGGTCTTGGCGACCCGGATTTGTGAGAAATTCGGTTCGGGACCACGCCGGCCCGCACCGAGAAGCACCATCGACCGCCCATCTTTCGACCTGAATCGAAAGATGACGGAATTTGTCTTCTGAAGGTGCCTCAGACGGCCTGGGGCGTTATCGGCCCCGACCTGTCGCCGGATCACCCGCCACGAGCACAACTGGCCACCTCGACGATTTCCGCCCGTAACACCGTCGATCCCCTGCTACCATTGACCACCTCAGGGCGATTAGCTCAGTTGGCTAGAGCGCCTCGTTTACACCGAGGAAGTCGCTGGTTCGAGTCCGGCATCGCCTATTCACCCCCTGTGGCCTCAAGAAGCCCGTAAGGCCACTGTCAGGGGGCCCGCCATCCGAGCAGATACACTGATGAATCCAATGCGAAACAGCTGGAACATCCTGCCTGTCTTTCTGATGGTGACGGCCATGATTGGCTGCAACCCCATCGAACGAGCAACTCCGAGGCCTCGAACGGCGGAATCCAAGTCGCTCGAGGAATGGGATGTCCCCAATATTCTGAGAGGCACCATCGGGGCCGAGACCCTGATGATCGGCTATGCGGAACGGGCCAGCTCCAACTACCAGCCGATCGTCGTCAGCGGCTATGGACTGGTTGTCGGACTGGACGGAACCGGATCAAGCGACATCCCCCCCAACATCCGGGCACACATGCTTCAGGAGATGGAACGTCAGGGTGTCGGCTCGGAGACCATCGGCTTCGGGCATCTCAATGCCCAGCAGATGTTGAATTCCAAGGACACGGCGGTCGTCGTCGTGCAGGGCGTGATTCCACCGGCAGCGGTCGGGCGATACAAGACGCCACCCGTCTCGGGCAGAAGTGCTGCGATCATCGAAGGAACGCGTTTCGACATCCGAGTGACTGCGGATCCAAGGACAGGAACCACCAGCCTGGATGGCGGACGCCTGTATACGACCGATCTGAGAATCGGACCGTTGACGGCTGGCAGCCGACAAGCCAAGCCCGTTGCCCAGGCATCCGGAACGATCTTTCTGAATCCCTTTGCCGAACCGGGATCCGAGCAATCCGGGGATGTGAATCTGCTGACGGGACGTGTCCTCAATGGCGGGGAGGCGACAGAAGACATTCCAGTCCGTCTGATGCTGCTGAATCCCAGCCATACACGGGTGCGGATCATTCAGGATGCCATCAATCGGCGTTTTCCAAAGGAACCTGGACAGGCCAGCGAGACCGCAAGAGGCAAGAACGACTCAATCATCGAAATCACCGTCCCACCATCCCATCGCAACAAGACCGAGGACTTCCTGAGGCTGCTTCGCCATACGACCCTTCGTCAGGCGAATGCCGAAGCCGTGGCGATGAGCACACGACGCTCCCTGCTGGCCGATTCCACAGTTGCTCCGAATGCGTATTGGAGATGGTGCGCCCTCGGCAACCGGGCAATCCCCTTCATCCGCGAACTCTACGAATACCCTGAAGCGACCCCAAGACTGGCGTCCCTCAGAGCAGGCGCCTATCTGAAGGACCCACTCGTGGGCAAACCGCTCCGGGAGATGGCCAACGATGGTGCCTTGGCAGCTCGCCTCGAATCCGCCACGCTGCTGGCAGATCTGCCAGGTGATCCGCGAAACGATCAATCGCTTCGGGTGCTGCTGGATGAATCGGATACCGAGCTCCGGCTGCGTGCCTACGAATCTCTGAATACGAGGGGTGACGCCAGTATTCGACGGACTCGCATCAAGGACAAGTTCCTGCTGGATGTGGTGCCCTCCGAGCAGCCCACCATCTACCTCACTCAATCCGGGCAACCCAGACTGGCCATCCTGGCTGAAAACCTGAATATCAGCTCACCCATCACAGCCTCGATCTGGAACAACCAGCTGATCGTGCGGGACTCCGATGATCCGAAGCGGGTCGAGGTCTATCACCGGGACGACAACGGCCGAGGGCGGGTCTACAAGGTCAAGAGAGACCTTCCGAACTTCACCTATTTCCTCGCCCATCAACCCTCTCCAGAACAGCCCGAGCAGGGCCTGGGGCTTTCCTACGCCCAGACGGTCGGTGCCCTGCATCGCATCTGGAGAAAGGGCTTCATCGAAGCCGATTTCAAGGTCGAGCAGGATCGAATCCTGGCCGAGATCCGACGAGCAGGCATGATGGACGACTATGAGATCCGACCCGATTTCGAGCCGGACGAACTCTCCGACGAGCCCTCCACAGATGGGGTCGCCGACGAGCTCCCGAGAGGCTGAGGGCCTCGAACGGACCCCCCAATCACCTCTCAGAGCGGTTTCTGCGGTCATGATCGCCGTTTGTTCGATATTATGCGAGTGCTTTCCCGGACCCTATGGGCTCATCCGGCCCTGAGATCCGGTTTCCATACACGCCTGACAGGAGGTCAGACGAGGATGCGGCTCGCAAAGGTCACGCTTTCCGGTTTCAAGTCATTCGCAGATCCAGTTGATTTTCGCTTCCAGGAGCAGAAGATCGGGATCGTTGGTCCTAATGGTTGCGGCAAGTCGAATGTCGTGGATGCCATCAAGTGGGTTCTTGGCGAACGATCCGCCAAGTCACTGCGTGGCGCCGCGATGTTGGATGTCATCTTTGCCGGGTCTGCTGCGCGCAAACCCCTGGGTGCCGCAACCGTCACATTGACCTTTGAAAATCCACTCCGGCCCGACGGTGAACGTGGACTCTCGCTCGACGCCGATGAAGTCGATGTCGCAAGACGACTGTATCGAGATGGTCGCAGTGAATACCTGATCAACAATCAGAAGGTACGGCTCAAGGACGTCAAGGATCTTTTCATCGATACCGGTGTTGGCACCACGGCATACTGCATCATCGAGCAGGGTCGTGTTTCCAAGCTCGTCGAAGCCAGTCCGGTCGAACGTCGAAGTGTTCTGGAAGAGGCCGCAGGCGTCGCGAAGTTCAAGCTTCGCAGAGTCGAGGCCGAACGCAAGCTGGAACGGACCGAAACGAATCTCGTCCGGACACGGGAACAGCTGTCTTCCACGGAACGTCGACTCCGGATCGTTCGATCCCAGGCAGAAAAGGCCAGGACATTCCAGGAGCTCGATGAACGTTTCCGCGGCCAGCGCACGGCGCTCGCCATGGACCAGTTCGATGAACTGCAGACTCGACTCATGGGTCTCACCAGTCAACTGGCATCACTCGGCGAACAACGGCACGCGTTGCAGGCGGACATCACTCGCATCGAAGGCGAACATCAGGAAGCCGAAATCCGAAGACACGAATTGCGGGATGAGCAGCACGCCCTCGAACAGCGGATGCTCGAACTCGATTCGGCCATCGAGCGAGCGACGCAGCGTCGCGATCTCGTCCAACGGCAGCGATCCGAAGCCGATGAACAGCTCGCGGAGAGTCGCAAGGAGATCGAATCCATCCAGGCGAGAAGCCGAGAGCTGCTTGCCCTGCGGGAAGATGCCGAGAACAGCCTCGCAGCGACCGCAGAAGCGCTTCAGGATGCCGAAAGAAGCGTCGACGCCCTGTCTCAGGAAGCCACCAATCTCCACAGAGACACGGAGCGGGCATCTCAGGACGCTGAGATGGCACGCGCGGAGAGAGAACGCACCGCCAACCGTCGCGCACAGATCGATGCCAGTCGTCGGGCGCTTGAAGGCCGTCGCAAGACACTCGATGAACAGACTGAACGCATCGAAACTCGACGAAACACCCTGCTTGAGGAACGTCTGTCACTCGAAGACTCGAGGACCCGGGCCGAACAGGAAATTCAGAGTGCACGGGAAGAAGTCCAGCGGGATGAAAACATCCTGCGAGAACACGACCAGAAAGCAACGGCCCTCAGCAAGCAGCATGGTGATCTTGCACAGCAATTGGCTGACATTCGTCATGAGCGAGCGGGCCTGGGTTCCAGACTGCACCTTCTTGAGGAAATGCGAGAGGCTCGAGAAGGCCTGACGGATGCCGTCAAGAGCCTGCTCGATCAACCGGATCGCTTCGGCGGTACCCATGGGCTCCTGGGCGATCTGGTGGAGACCTCCCGTGAGCATGCCTCGCTGGTCGAAGCCGCTCTGGGCCGTGATCTGGAAGCCTTGATCGTCCCCGACATTGCAAGCGTCCAGGCCATTCGCACTCACCTCGAGCAGCATGGCGGCAGTGTCACGGTCTGCCTTGCAGGCGACGACCAGACATCGGGAACCCCGCTGCCGGCAGGAGTTGAAGGGGCACAGCATCTGCTCGATCTGGTTCAACCACATCCTGCAGCACGTCGTGCCATCCGAAATCTCCTGGACAGAACCGCCATCGCCCAGACCGTGGATCAGGCAATCGAACTGGCCGGCACCACACTTCAGGGCTGGCGAATCATCGTCCCTGATGGACCTGTCATCGAAGCGGATGGTCGTATCCGTGTGGGACAATCCCGCAGTGGCGATCGAAGCGGCTGGCTCTCACGCCGACTTGAGATGGCTGATCTGAACAACGACATCCATGGACTCGATGGCCGAATCAACGGCATGGAATCCGATCTGGCGACTCTCCTGAAGGATTCCGAGGAAGCCCGACAACAGCAGCATGAAGTCACCCAACGGCTCAACAAGGCGATGGACATCGTCGTGGACGGCGAATACCGACTTCAACGAATGGACAACGACCTTCACAGGGTCCAACGCGACCTTCGCACCATCGATGCCGAGCAGGACGAGATGGCGGCACGCATGCGTCAGCACGAAACGGAAATGGGCACACTGGTCCAGCAGCTCCATGCGATCCAGGGAAGCTGCACGGAAGCCGATGAAAAACTGGAACAGGCCGAGCAGACTGCGACCAGTGCCAGGGAACATTGGCACGCCGCACAGGAACGTCTGTCCTCCGCACGGGTGAATGTCGGCCAGGTCGGCGAGAAACTCGAGGCCGCACGTCGTGACCTCAGGCATGCCGAAACCGCTCAGGAAGACAATGAAGATCGACTGACACAGTCACGCGAACAACTGGCTCGTCGCAGCAGCCAGGTCGATCAATACGATGGCGCCATTCAGGACGCCCAGCGAGAGATCGACGACACCACCACTCGCCGATCACAGGAAGGCCACGATCGCGAAGATCTCGAAAACAGACTCCAGTCGACCTCCGAATCGCTCGAAAACGCCAATTCGGCATTGACCTCGACACGCCAGAAGTACGGCATCCTGGAACGTGACCACCACGCCATCGAGCTGACTCGACGTGAATCGGAAGTCAAGCGAGAGCATCTGGAAGACCGGGTACTCGAGGAGCTTGAACTCGACCTCTCCTGTGCCTATCCGGATTGGAAGAAGGAGTCGCATGAAGCGATCGATCGACAGGCGGTCGAAGCGGAGATCACGGAGCTCCGGGCCCAGATCAAGTCGCTGGGCAACGTGAACATCGATGCGATCCAGGAAGAAGGTCAGCTCGAGGAACGCAACGAGGATCTCATCAAGCAGGTCGAAGACATCGATCACGCACGGACTCAGCTTGAATCGCTCATCATCGAACTTGAACAGGTCAGCAAGGACCGTTTCGAGGAAACCTTCAACACCATTCGGGAATGCTTCGCAGGCCCACAAGGCATGTTCAGGCAACTCTTCGGTGGTGGCAGTGCCGACATGATGCTCGTCCCGGACGAAGAAGGCGAGATCGACATGCTGAAGTCCGGCATTGAGATCAAAGCCAAGCCTCCAGGCAAGAAGCCCCGTGTCAACAGCCAGCTGTCCGGTGGCGAGAAGGCGATGACGGCCATTGCCCTCCTGCTGGCCATCTTCAAGTCCAAGCCATCCCCATTCTGCATTCTCGACGAAGTCGATGCCCCACTGGATGATGCCAATGTCGAGCGTTTCCTCGGCGCACTGGATCAGTTCAGGGGCCAGAGTCACTTCATCATCATCACGCACAACAAGCGAACCATGCTCGATTGCGATCGACTCTACGGTGTCACCCAGCGTGAGCGTGGTGTCTCCCAGAAAGTCGCGGTCCAGGTCGAGGATGTTGGCGTGGACGGCAGCATCTCCCGCAAGGCACTCGACCGCAAACCGGTCGATCCACCCGTGGTCGAAACAACCTCCCTGAATCAGGATCAGGACGTCAGCAGCAACGTTGAAGTTGCTGAATCGACCCCATGATCACCTGATCCAGCGGGCGCACAGATCGACGACGACCTGCTCCATCTCCAGTCGCTGTCGGCTGGGCTCCGCCCCTGCATCAGCGGGATTGGGCGTATTGAAGACATGGTCGCCATCCTGAATCATGCGCATGATGGCGCGTTCCCCGACCGCTTCGGCAAGGAACACGGCGTCATCAGGCGAAACGGTTCGATCAGCCAGACCATGCACGATGCCTACGGGGACCCGGACGCGCCCCGCCTGGGTTGCCAGATCATGCCCCTCGGGATCCGCCTGCTGCTCCCGAAGCCACCCGGCATCGATTCGGAGTGTCTGCCCGGTTCTGGCAGAGGGCGAGTCGATGAAGCCGTCCCGCAGGAACGCCTCCCGCTGGTCATCGGGGAGACTGCACGCACGAGCAGGCGACGCGGCCGTGATCACGCCACGGAGCAGGCTCATTCTCTCATCATCGGCCCACCGCCCAGCAGCCAGGATCGCCGTGACGCCGCCACGGGAATGGCCGAAGAGCACCTGTGGCCGACCGCTTCCTACCAGTGTGCCATCGATCAGAGCGGACTGGACGGCCAGGATGTCCTCGACCTGTCGATTCCAGGTGTCGTTGCGAAACAGATCCGCGTCGAAAGGACCATGACCATGAGTCATTCCGGAATGGCTGAAATTGAATCGATGGACGATCAGACGTTCCGAAGCCAGGCGTGCGGCAAGCAGCGGGATGAAACCATAGTCCTTGTAGCCCTTGAAACCATGGGCGACCAGCACCACGCCTCTCGCCTCCCCTTCCACAAGATGAGTCGTCCCCGCAATGGTCTGATCCAAGGCACCGGGAATCATCCAATCCTGCATAGTGGGCATGTTCAGAGCCTCGCGATGACCGCATCGGTGAATTCAGTCGTTCCAAGCGAGCCGCCGAGATCGCGGGTCTTCTCCCCTGCAACGAGGCACGCGTTGTAAGCGTCGCGGATGCGATCGGCTGCTGAGCCGCAACTGCTGTCATTGGCCGTATCCGCGATATGACGAAGCATCATGACACTGCTCATGATGATTGCCAGTGGATTGGCCAGATTCTGCCCCGCGATATCAGGAGCCGATCCGTGGACCGCTTCGAAGATGGCGGCATTGTCCATTCCGAAGTTCGCACCAGGGGTCACTCCAAGACCACCGACCAGCCCGGCACAGAGATCGGAAACGACATCCCCATAGAGATTCTCACACAGGAGGATGTCGAATCGCTCAGGCTGCTGGACGATTCTCATGCTGCCGGCATCGATGATGAGCTCTTCGTACTCAAGCTCGTTCTTCCAGGCTTCGAATTCCTCACGAGCACAGCGGATGAACAGACCATCCCCCTGTTTCATGATGTTGGCCTTGTGAAGCACGGTGATACGACGTCGACCACGAGTCGCCGCGTAGTGGAAGGCGAATTTGGCGATCCGTCGGCTGGCCTGCTCGGTCACGACCTTCAGGGAGGTCACCACGCCTGGGGTGATGATGTTCTCGATACCGGAGTAGAGTCCTTCCGTGTTTTCTCGAACCACGACGAGATCGACCCCCGGATCGCTGAATCGGGTGTTGACGCCATCGATGGATCGCACAGGCCTGACTGCGCCGAAGAGATCCAGCCGCTTTCGAAGCGCGACATTGACTGAAGTGAATCCCTCGCCGATCGGAGTCGTACAGGGCCCCTTCAAGGCGATGCGATGCTTCTGGACCGCTTTCATGGTCGCATCGGGCAGGACATCCGCCGAGCCAGCCTCGATGGCCGCAACGCCCGCGAGATGCTCTTCCCACTGAATCTCCGCACCGGCGGCTTCCAGAATCCGAACGGCCGCCCCGGTGACCTCCGGACCGATCCCATCACCCGGAATCAACACTGCTCTATGTTCCATGACTGCTCCCTGTGGCCTGAATCCTCAATGAGGATATCCGAACTGGAGCCGGGCTTGACGAGCAGCCACCGCGTCAACGAGCATGCAGGGATGGCCGCTCCCCATCGGCTCGATGTCCTGATCCTCGGCGGTGGTGCTGCCGGGCTTTGGCTGCTGGATGATCTCCACCGGCAGGGCTATTCCGTTGCCCTTGTCGAAGCCAGTGCACTGGGGACGGGACAGACCATCTGGTCTCAGGGCATCATTCATGGCGGCCTCAAATACGCACTCCACGGCCGTGCAGGCAAGGCCGCTCGAGCGATCCGTGGCATGCCCCTCAGGTGGCGAAGATCCCTCGCAGGTGAACGAACCCCGGATCTCACCCAGGTCCGCAGGCGGGCCGAGTACTGCTGTATCTGGGCCACTCGCGGCATTCGATCCCGCATCGGACTCATGGGCGCTTCTCTGAGCCTCAGCGTCAAACCCAAACCGCTTGATCGGGACTCAAGACCCTCGGCACTCCGCGATTGGAATGGTCCTGTTCTCAGACTTGGCGAGCAGGTCATCGAACCGGGCAGCTTCCTTCAGGTCCTTGCTGACAATCATCTCAAGCGGATCCTCAAGGTCGAAGGCCCTCAGGGCATCGAGCTCGAGGCATCGCCCAGTGGTCATGTCCGTGAGGTCCATCTCCGCTGTCCAGGAGGTCGGAACATGACGGTGATTCCGGACCAGGTGATTCTCGCCGCCGGAGAGGGCAACTCGAGAATTCGAAACAGACTGGGGTTGCCTGTCGAACATATTCAGCAACGCCCGCTCCAGATGATCATGGCCTCCGGCACGCTTCCGATCATCAACGGACACTGCATTCGCCATGCCAGTCCCTGGCTGACCATCACATCGACTCGAGACCACGCAGATCGTGTCGTGTGGCAGATCGGCGGACAGGTGGCCGAGGACATGGCGAGATCAACTCGACAACAGGCCATCGACCGTGCGATCGATGATCTGAAGACGGCGCTTCCTGGCCTGGATCTCAGTGATGTTCGTTTCTCCACCTACCTCGCTTCCAGAGCGGAAGGATCCTCAAGTGGAAAACGACCCGATCGCCCGACTGTTTTTCATGAGGAGAATGTGCTCACCGCATGGCCAACCAAGCTTGCCCTGGTTCCCATGCTCTCGGAAATGATCATGGAACAGCTTTCGGAACCCTCCGGCACCACGCCCTTCGAGATGCCAAACGATTGGCCAACAGCCGCTGTCGCTATCCCCCCATGGGAACTGGAGTCCACATGGACCACCGTCCACTAGGTTCGACGTCAATCGAATGCAGTCGACTGGGCTGGGGCGCTCTGAAGATCGGGCGGAACCAGAACGTGAAGTTTCCAGATGGTTTCGAACTGCCCTCGGAGGAGGCCTCGATCGAGATCGTTCATCGCATGCTGGATCTTGGAATCAGCGTCATCGATACCGCACCGAGTTACGGCCTGAGCGAGGATCGTCTCGGCAAGGCGATTGAACACCGACGTGAGCAGGTGATCCTTTCCACCAAGGTGGGTGAGATCTTCCGGGACGGCCAATCGACCTATGATTTCTCCTCGACCGCAGCGGTCAAAAGCCTTCAGGAGAGCCTGCGCCGACTGCGTACAGATCACGTCGATGTTCTGTGGATTCATTCCGACGGCAATGATCGAACCATCCTCGATGACACGCAGTACATCGAGACCATGGAGTCCTTCAAGGATGCCGGGATGACGCGTGCCATCGGCTTTTCGGGAAAAACGGCCGATGGCAATCGCGCGGCCATGTCCTGGGCGGATGCCCTGATGATCGAGTATCACCTCGAGGATCGATCCCAGGAAGCCGTCATTGCGGAAGCAGCCCAGCGTGGCGTTGGTGTCGTGATCAAGAAGGCGCTACGAAGCGGACATCTGTCTGGTGAGGACGCCCTGACATTCCTCTATCGGACGTCACCGGTCGCGGATGCCATCACATCGGTTGTGGTCGGCAGTCTCAACCCGACGCGCATGCAGGCCAACATGAAACTTGTTTCCGGGTAGTGATCAGGGAATCGCGATCACCATTCCAAGAACGAGTCGATCCGGATTGTCTCCAATCCGCTTCTCGTTGATCTCATAGATCTTGTACCAGTGGCGTTCATGCCCAAGATGGTCCTCTGCAATGGAACTGAGGGTTTCACCTTCACCGATGGTGTGCGTACGACCCTGAGGGAGGTCATGCTGCGGTCGATCTTGCCGTGTTGTGGACGATGAGCGATTCGCTCGTGGACCTGGTGGAATCACCAGCTCCTGGCCGACTCGCAAGGAAGATGGATCCACTCCCGGATTGGCCTCTGCAATACGGTGCCATCGACTCGCAGCACCGTAGTACTGCTGAGCGATATGGCCAAGGGTGTCACCGGGTCGCACCTTGTGCGTACTGGCCTCTCGAGAAGTCGGTGCTGAAGACTTGGGAGTACTGGCCTGACTGCTTCGGGCGGACTCGTTGGAGGACGAAGGGGTCACGACCCCGGATCGATCCGACTGGCCAGCCGTGCCGGGCCTGCTGGAAGAAACTGGCTGGGAGGCCCCTGCTTCGATCTTGTCTCTGAGTGCATTCCATCTCGCCTGGCTCCAGGTTCCCGGGACCGTTGAATCAAGGTCGCTCCCCATTGTGAGGGTCGGCGTCTGCCGGGCCGTGTTCTCTGATGGCTTCGAGGCGGCCTTCTGTGACGCCATGGACCTCGCTGGAGGCGGTGGCGGTGACTGACGACGGGCTTGAGTCTGATTGGAGTCACCCCATCGTTCCGAGACGGTTCGTGTCCTCATCGTCCGGTCGGTCTCTGCACGAGATGGCTGCCCTGGTCTGACCGTGGATGAACTGG
>MDSW01181867.1_pt1 | contig 18593 bp, 19 predicted proteins | sample 811171 | NCBI WGS metagenome assembly MDSW01 (sample SAMN05326641, study PRJNA326480) | marine metagenome | isolation source: seawater | place: Atlantic Ocean: North West | collected 2012 | reverse complement strand
CCGCATCGAGGCTCGCCGCAAACGGGTCAGACCGAAACATTTGATCCAATTCCTGCCGACGATCATTTGGTAACTCTGCGTCTGATTTTGCCACGTGGGTCAGAGTACCTCGATAAATTCTCTATAGACATTCACAGGTGCTGCCAAGGACCCCAACTGCTACCAAAACAACAACCATTTGGCTAACTTGTGCAACTGCACCTAGTGTGTCACCAGAAATGCCACCTATCGATCGATAAGACCAACCTCGAATAATTAAGGCTGGCGGTAGGCAGCACAATGTCAGTATCAATCCTGGTAGCCCGAGCAGGCCAAAAGTTAAAATACTTCCGGCTAATATCCCGATCGAAGACCTCCAAGGACTCAGATCTGAAACATACGAAACTCCTAAGCCAGACGCTTGAGCAGGCCGAGAAATCAACATCACGAGTACGGCAGATGCGCGACCTAAACTAGACGCAGCTATAGCTACTTTGAATCCATCGAGAGGTGACAGATTAGCTAGTGAAGCTATTTCTAATAGAAGAACTAAAACCAAGGCACTCGTTCCGTAAGTACCTAACCGGCTGTCTTTCAAAATCTCAAGACGGCGTTCAACAGTCGCTGCTCCTGGAAAAGCGTCCGCAATATCAGCCAAGCCATCTAAATGGAACGCACCGGTAACAATGATGCCTAATGCGATAGAGGCAGTTGCAGCTATGGTTCCAGGCACTATCTGACTAAGAGACCAATAAGAGGCTCCTACGAGTACGCCAATCAGCGCACCAACGATTGGGAACCATGGGACCACACGACTTAGCTCAGGCATTTCTTTTTTACCAATGGTGATTGGGACGCGGGTAAGAAAAATTACAGCTGCTCTGAAATCTCTCACGTCTCATCCTCAAAAAATTCATTGAACGTGGGTACTTCTGAAACTAAAGCGCACGCCATTCGTACCAATGGAACAGCAGCGGCAGCTCCAGACCCTTCGCCTAAACGGAGATCTAATTCGAGTATCGGCTCTAACCCAAATTCTCTCAAGAGTGTCGCATGACCTGGCTCAGGTGAACGATGCCCCGCCCAACAGTGATCGAGAGCCTCGTTATTATATTTCCAGATTGGCGCCAACGCAGAAGCCACGACGTAGCCATCTAAAAGCACCGGAATACGCCGATGTCGTGCTGCAACCGCAGCACCGCCTATAGCGACCATCTCTTTCCCGCCTAGCCGACGCAGCGGTTCCAACCACTGGGTTCGGCCTTCATCTTTTTGAACTCGAGCCAGGCCTTCCGCTACTGCGTCTTGTTTCCTCTTTAACCCTTTCGCGTCTACACCAGTCCCGTGACCTACCCACTCCGTCGCTGGACCATTAAAAGTCGCTGCGGCTACAGCAGCTGCAGCAGACGTGTTGCCGATACCCATTTCTCCCAAAACTAACAAATCTGTCTCAAGGGCATTAACAGCTTCCACCCCTTGAAAAAATGCCGCCTCAAATTCTTCGCGAGTCATTGAATCTTCGTATCGAAAATCTTTAGTAGGATCTGCAACCCCCACATCTATTACATCTACTTCGGCGCTAACTAGTCTCCCAATAGCATTAATTGATGACACGCCGTTCTGAAATGCATTTACCATTGCCTCGGTAACATCGCTGGGGTAATTACTCACCCCAGCATCAGATATGCCGTGATTTGAAGCGAAAATGAGAATCTTAGGATTACACACTTTTGGGCTGAGGGTTTGCTGCCAGCCGGCAACAAAGATTGCTATCTCATCTAGCCGTGCTAGCGCGCCCTTTGGTCTCAAAATTTGATTTGAACGATCCCGAACATCAGATGCTATTTTTTTATTGGCTTTGGGGAGGTTGCTTAGATACTCCTCGACTCGACTTGTCACAGAACTCTTTCCGGGTCATGCAGCGGAAGAAAAAGCCCCGCAACAATAAGAAAAGATTGATCTGATTTACGAGCAAAAAGCTGGTTCACTGATCCAAGAACATCGCGATAAGCACGAGATAACTCGTTGCCTGGGACTATTCCGAGGCCAACTTCATTCGAAACAACGATGGTCCCCGCACTTCGATTACCTATTGTCGCAATGACTTCAGATGATTTTCGAAAAATTTCATCTGAAGAAAATTCTGCGGACAACAAATTAGACACCCACAGCGTTAGGCAATCGATAATGACTACATCGTTTTTGTCTATGTTTAATAGCTCTTTGTTTATTTCAATCGGTGCCTCCTTGGTCAACCAATCGCAGGGGCGATCATTCTGGTGTTGGGTTATTCGACTCGCCATATCATCGTCAAGTGCCTCAGCTGTTGCGAGGAAACAAACTTGAGATTCAGAGCCGCTAGCTATCTCCTGAGCAACTCGACTCTTACCTGAGCGAGCTCCACCTGTCAAAAACGTGAGCCCTTCAGGGCAGCTAAGAGACAGAGGTTCACGGGTCAATAGTCAATACCTTTTTTTGCCACGGTTCCGTTATCGAAAGCATGTTTAATTTTCCTCATTTCAGTGACTGTATCCGCTAGCTCAATTAACGCTTGTGGCGCATCGCGGCCAGTTAGGACCACATTGGTTTTAATCGGCCGAGCATTTATCACCGACACAACTTCATCTAAATCAATCCATCCCCAATTGATTGGATAGGTAATTTCATCTAGAACAACTAAACGATATTTGTCCTCCGCTATTATTTTTTTTACTTGATCCCACGCTGATACTGCAATTGCCTGATCCTCGTTTATATCTTTCGAATCCCAGGTAAACCCATCTCCGATTGCCCACCAGTCCACTCCTAAAATATCTCTGCAAACTTTTTCTTCGCCGACTTGCCACTTCCCCGACTTCAGGAACTGGACGACCCCTACCGGCCATTCGCGCGCTACTGCGCGAACTACTACACCAAACGCCGAAGAAGACTTGCCCTTGCCGTCGCCAGTATTAACTATTACCAGTGACTTGCTAGCTAAACGCTTCTTGACTTTAGGTCCTTCCTTTGGTGGGACATTCGTCATTCTGGCTCCTTGGTTCGGGGCACGACTACTTGCGCTCCATCTACTTCAATAACTCTGATCCGCGCAGAATATGTTCCACTGATTAGCTCGACTTTAATGACATCTTCCGCATTTCCATCCGCGACCACTGTTCCGTGGTCAAACAACATGAGCCGGTCACTATATTGACCAGCTAATGTGAGGTCGTGCATCGTAGAAATAATCGTCAATTGCCGTTCCCTTCGGAGTTCCTCTAGCAGGTCTAACGCTTGTTGTTGATGGCCTAAATCGAGTGCTGCCGTTGGTTCATCTAGAAGTATGACTGGCGTCATTTGAGCTAAGGCACGAGCTAGCTGACACCTCTGCAATTCCCCTCCACTAAGTGATCCCATAGAACGGCTACCTAATTCTTCAAGGTCTAAACGACTCAGAATTTCGCCAACAATATTTAGATCATCTTTTCCTTCTACTCCGAGTGCAGAGATATGCGGCGTCCTGCCTAACAAAACATAATCTCCGGCCAACATATCTAAGGGCACGATCGGATCTTGAGGAACATAAGATACCAGTTGCGCTCGGTTTCTGGCAGTAAGCTCCGATAAGGATTTTCCACCGACAGTTACTAAACCTTCATAATTCTGCAAGCTAGCTAGCGCATTAAGAAAAGTAGATTTCCCTGATCCATTCGGGCCGATAATTGTTAACCATTCCCCGCTTTGGACTGATAACGATATGCTTCCCAAAGCTCGATGTTCGCCTAGCGTGACTGAGATATTTTTTGCCTCCAACAATGCCATTAGATTGACCTTCGACTGGAACGAAGAACAAAAATAAAAAACGGCGCGCCACAAAAAGCTGTTATGACTCCAATCGGTATCTCCGATGGCGATATGACTGTTCGACCAACCAAGTCCACTGTCATCATGAACGATGCTCCGAAAAGCATCGACAATGGGAGCACAATCCTGTTACTCGAACCAAAGAGTATCCGGATTGTATGAGGAACTATTATTCCCACAAACGAAATTAGACCGCTCACAGCTACTGCTGCCGCTGTTGCTAACGACGCAGCCACCACCATTATTTTCCTTGTTCTATCTGGGCGAATGCCTAAAGAGGCAGCTTCAGCGTCTCCTAGACGCATAACGTCCAGTATTCGACGATTTAGCAGAATCACACAAGATGTTCCGATCGCATAGGGCAGCAACAACCAGACTTCGCCCCATGACGCAGTGTTTAGGCGCCCCAGAATCCACGTATAGACCTGCCGAATTGTGTCTGCGTTCTGTTGAAGAACAAAAGTTTGAATTGCCGTCAAGAAACTAGCAACTGCAACGCCTGCTAGGAGAAGAGATGCGGGAGATCTACTGCTGTCTCCTCGCAGTCCCATAAAATAAGTAATTGCAACCGCCAAAAGAGCTCCTCCAAAAGCTAGCAGCGGAACGGCGTCGGTAGCGCCGCTACCATCTCCCCAACGGTTTACCAATCCAAGGGTCGCGCCTAGCCCGGCACCAGCAGCAGCTCCCAAAAGGTAAGGATCAGCCAAAGGGTTCCTAAAAACGGCTTGGTAGGTCGCTCCGCTTAAAGCTAGCGTCGCTCCTACGAGTCCGCCCAAAATAACGCGTGGAAGGCGCACCTCCCAGACAATATTGGAATGAATTTCGCTAAGCTCGGTATTCGTTTTTAGAAGCGGAAGCCTATCTATTATCTCATAGATAATTGAACCAACCGATATATTAGCCGGTCCCAGCGACAGAGAAACTGCTGCTACAGCTAACACAGATACGATTCCGACCAGAAGCCACACCGGACGAAGGCGCTCATAATTAGCCAACACCATATGTGGTTTCTCAGTCCGCAACTTGTTACTCAACAGGGACCAAAGCAACAGCGTCAGCCAGTGATTGCAAGAATTGGACTAGACGTGGGCCCCACCTACTGGCTATATCGGCATCCATTTCTATCACAGTTCCATTACGTACCGCTTTAAGAACATCCCAGCCTGGACGTTCGCTGATTATCTCAACAGTTTGTCCGCAGCAGTTACCATCAACAAAAAATATTAAATCTGGATCAGATTCAAGAACAAATTCTTGAGTTAACTGCGGGTACCCATAGGCAGATCCGTCTGCGTCTGCGGGATCCGCAATATTGCTAAGTCCAACCATTTCATAAATCTGGCCAATAAAAGTACCACTTGTTACTGAATAGAGGGTGTCATCAAGTTCGTGGAAAAACGTAAGAGGTTTCTCGGGAAGCACAATATTGTCTATTATTGATGAAATCTCTGAGCGCATCGAAGCGACGAGCGCAGCTGCATCATCTATATTCTCCGTGGCAACACCTAGCTCAGCAATTTGTTCATACACGCCGTCAAGGTTGGCCACCGCTGGCAAGACTAAAACCTCAATTCCTAAACTCTCTAGTTCTTGCTTGATACCCGCGTTCGACAAAACCACCAAATCAGGCTCATACTCAGCAATAGCTTCGATGTTCGGGGAATAGCCAGATAAGTCGTCGATCACAGGTGCTTCTTTGGGATAGTAACTATAATTATCCACGGCAACCACTTGTGGTCCTGCACCTATTGCGAACAGCATTTCTGTAGCAGTGGCCGATAATGAAACAATAGATTGAGGGCCTAGAGGCTCTTCCTCAATTGGTTCAACGGTAACTGACTTGTCATCATCTGTATCGTCTTCAATGCTAGGGGCTTGAGTATCTGTGGTCTCTTCGGCGATAGCAGCTTGAGTATCTGAAGTCGACTCGTCTCCGGTAACGGTTTCCTGGTCACTACATGAAGAAAACAGCAAAATTGATGCTATTGCCAAGACAATCAATCTGATCATTTGTTTCATTTAAGGTCTCCTTTTAGCCGAGATTAAGGGCGGCAGAAAACCTGCCGCACAACATTTCCTCCTCGGGAATCGTCGTGCGAGGACTAAGAATAGGCGACCGGACTTTTTCCCAAAGGGACATCACCGTTGCGGGACAGTGCCGGATTCTCACCGGACTTCGCTATTTTCAGACACCGAACGCCCATGAGCTTACCGTGCCTGACACAATCAGTAGTGTGATTAAGAGAATAACTAGTCCAAATTATTTCAGGAGCATCAAGAAATGACATTGCGAGGAACTTCAGTTCGTAGACGTGAAGACGAACCATTATTAAGAGGTTCAGGCAACTACGTCGCGGGTGTTCATTTAGAAAACGCTGCGCAAGTGTATTACTTAGTTTCCACAATCGCCCATGCCGAAATCCTGTCTGTAGATGTTACAGATGCGTTGCTAGCACCAGGAGTTATTGACGTGGTGCTTCATAAAGATCTAGATATCGGGCCATACCCTGCAGGTAACCCTATTTTCGATGAAGCAATGGTACGTCCACTTCTAGCTGATCAAAGAGTTCGATACGTCGGAGAACCGATAGCAGCAGTCGTTGCGGAAACCATCGCCCAGGCCATGGACGCCGCAGAACTTATCGAAATAGATTTTCGATCAAGGCCGGCCATCATCGACCCGGAAAAAGCGCTCAACACGTCTACTTTACTTTTTGATGGAACAAACGAAGGCAATATTGTTTGCCGGATGCAAGCTGAGGGACTCGAAGCGGACTTTAGTTCCTGCGAAGTCATAAGCGAGGTTCGAACAGTCAACAACCGTCTTGCTCCAGCTCCAATCGAAACTCGAGTGGCAGCAGCTGAGTGGCATGCTGATGGGCGCTTATACTGCTATAACTCCGGGCAAGGCCCTCATCCAGTGCGTTCAGCTATAGCGAAGATTCTTAACTTACAAGAAGAACAGGTAAGAGTAATTTCACGAGATGTTGGCGGAAGCTTTGGAGCTAAAGCACGCCCATTTCCTGAAGAAGTTCTTTTAGGTTGGCTTGCAAGACGGATCGGCCGACCTGTGAAATGGGTTCCACCACGTAGCGATGACATGGTTGGTTTAGGTCATGGAAGAGGTCAAGTTCAATACTGTAAAATCGGGGGCAGCCGTGACGGAAACATCACTGCATATCAGCTGCATATTATTCAAGAGTCAGGTGCCTATCCAGCTGGCGGTGCCGGTCTTCCTAGCAACGCTCGAGCTATGTTAACTGGTTGTTATGAGATACCAAGCGTAGGTTTTAAATCGGTTTCAGTCGTAACAAACACAACCCCAACCGGAGCCTATCGGGGGGCAGGAAGACCCGAAGCTGCGGCTGCAATCGAACGGGCTGTGGATGCTTTCGCCCGCGACATCAATATGGATCCAGCTGAAGTGCGCAGGAAAAATTTTTTACGACCTAACCAGTTCCCTCTCGTCACGCTGACAGGAAGCCCCTATGACAGTGGCGAATATGAAGCGGCATTAGATGCAGCTTTACAAGCAAGCGAGTACGACAAAGTACGCATAGAGCAGCAGCGTCGGATTCAATCTGGCACTGAAGCCTACCTCGGAATTGGTTTAGCATCCTACGTAGAACGAACTGCAGGAGCTGGGCGAGCAGAATACGGAGCCTTAGAACTTTTGCCGGAAGGCCAATTACTGGCACGCACCGGGTCCTCTCCATATGGGCAAGGGCATCATACCTCTTGGGCAATGCTTATTTCTGATCAGACTGGTGTTCCGATGCACAACATACAGGTAGTTCACGGTGATACTGATGAAGTTCCACAAGGGGCTATTACAGGTGGGTCTCGATCCGTTCAATTAGCCGGTGCTGCTATGTGGGAGGCGTCCGCCGGCCTGGTAGAGCAGGCGAAACGAATTGCCGCCGAGCTTCTAGAAGCATCTACAGAAGACGTCACACTCGATACTTCTTCAGGTCGTTTTCATGTGGTCGGAACTCCCGCTATTGACATCGGATGGTCGGCCATTTCAGATTATTTAGGAAGTTCGTTTACAGGCCCAAGACTTCTTCATTCAGAAGAAATTTTTGAATCCGAAGGACCAACTTTCCCGTTCGGTACCCACGTAGCTATCGTGGAGATCGATAGAGAAACCGGATTCACCAAGCTGATAAGAATATTTGCATGCGATGATGCTGGCATGATCTTAAATCCGTTGCTTGCAGATGGACAAGTGCATGGCGGCCTCGCACAAGGAGCCGCACAGGCCCTTATAGAAGAGTTTAGATATGACCCAGATGGCAATCCGTTAACAACTAATTTCGGTGATTACCCAGTTATCTCAGCAACAGAGCTGCCATTTTTTGACAGGATAGTTCTTGAAACTCCAACTCATATAAATCCTCTTGGAGCCAAGGGGATCGGTGAATCAGGTACGGTTGGATCCACACCAGCTATACAAAACGCTGTTATCGATGCCCTCTCTCATCTCGGGATAAGACACATAGACATGCCGTGCACACCCGAAAAAGTCTGGAAACTGATTAACCAGGATCATTAAAATTCACCATTGAGCATTCGGATCTAGATTAAGGACTTCGACCATTTCGGCATGCAGCGATTCAAAGTCTGATGACCTAATACCTTCACGCCCCGGGGCATCCTGAAATTCTTCCCAGTTAATTTCACAATTAAACGTTTCTAACAAAGTTTCTACCTTTTTGATCCAAGAATTTTTTTGATCAGTTAACGACGACGATAACAACCCACTGTCCACGAGCCGAAGTTCATCTACGTTCGCACGAAAAAGCTCTTGCCCCATTGGCGCTAGCCTCTGAAAACTAGGAATTAAACGTTTTCTACCCTCAGCAGTTGCTAACAATCTTTCTGAAAGAGATAAAGAGTGTTGCAAATGAAAGCGTTCTTCGGCTATCGCCCGTGTCGCTATAGCAGCTACTCTTTCCCAACTTCCCCCTGATAAAGCATGCCAACGAACCTCTTCAGCTAAGTCATAGAGCACGTGTCTCACTAGGGCGTCTGGCCACTGATGACACCTTAACTCAGCTATATGCGCAGATCGGTACCCTCGCTGGTCTCTCCAATAAGCAATTTCATCTACAGATTTTTCTGGATCAATAAACTCATACAACATTCGAGCATGACCTAGCTCATCTTGAGCAATTGATGAGAAAGCAAGATCTTCCTCTAGGAATGGGCCCACAGCTATCCACCAAGAGTGGTTTTGCCCGACACACAATTCATCATCAGCGAAGCCAAGTAAATATTCTCTTGCGGCGTGATCTCCCGAACTCATCATTCGCCTAGTTCTTTCTTTAGCCTTTGACTCGTCCGGAGTTCAGAAACTCGCCGGCCATCATTATGTTTATGAGATCTATCCGCAAGAGCCAAGTCTGATTGGTTACCGGCAAGAATATGGTCACGACCAACAACCCAAATTTGCTCACCTTCGCTTCTCCGTCCATAAGAGTCCCTGGCAAAGAGCAACGCCATATGGTCATCTGGCGCGTCAAGTGATCCCACGTGTCCGAACGGTTCTTTTCCAGCTTTTTTTAAAAACACCTCATAAGTCTTCATCTATCTAGAGTCCTTTTATCGACTTACTTGAACTAAGCCCGCTGCCTAAGAGAACAGCAATTTCCGCCGAAACATCTCCGATGTCCAAAGGGCCGTTATCTCGGAACCACCGAGTCGTTCCGTTTAGAAGCGAAAGAATCAAATTTGCAGCAAGGTGCACATCCATCGAGTTCCGATAAAAGCCAGCATCCTGGCCATCAGAAATAACTTTGTGAAACGTTTTTTGATAATGATCAAACAGTTTCACTGCTATTTCTCGTTCATTTGGTGGAAGAAACCGAGTTTCGTTCAAAAAAGTTTGAGCCTGATATGGGTCATTCACGAGAATATTTAGATGGCCTCGCACAAGCTGGAACATACGTTTCGGCGCCGGTTCCACTGACGCCGAAACGTCATCAGCAAGTTTCTGAAACATGGCAGCAGATTGACGCACAACGTCAACAAGTAGTTCATTTTTTGAACCGATATGCGAATACAAAGACGATCCTAAAAGACCAAGTTCACCGCCCAGATCTCTCATCGATGTTCCATGAAAGCCCTTCTCAGCGAAAAGTCGACTGGCTGTTTCGATTACATCTGCTCGCGAATTACGCTTCATCGTCTTATAACTTCAATCGGGTTTCGGCACTCGGCACACCAGGACACAGAACGACAAGGAGTACTACCCACATCACTTCGGTTCTCGAGTTCACTATTTTCACACATGGGACATTTGGAGCTACCATCAACATTTCTAATCACTACAAAAAACTCACGAGCTAAAATATGTCGTGCATCTTCAGTAATTCGATCCGGTGTCCAAACAGGGTCCGAGCAGAATTTAACAGAAACAGAGGTAGCACCAACATCTTTGGCTGCAGCTAGCACATCTGCTCTTATAATTTCTAGGGCCGGGCACCCCGATCGAGTTGGAACTAGGTCGATACAGATACTTTCACCACTGCTGAAAACTCTTTCTAATATGCCCAATTGCTCAATCGTCACTTCTGGATACTCCGGATCCGTTACCTTTGAGACAGCGTCGCGAACAGCTTTCAGAGTTTGAGCACCAATCATTGGCTAACTACCGCTTCATCTAATGCATCTCGGACCCATGATGCGTCTTTCCACGCAGCCTGCGCATCGATCAAACGACGCTTACTATCAGGTCCTCCATTTCGCATTGTTGCTTTGAGCGGCTCCCAATCAATATCGCTTATACACCATCGACCTGTTTCGCCGTCTTGATACAAACCAGAATCTGGAACTTGAAATCCAGCATTAAGAAGTTGCGGAACAAATTTCTGAATATAACGATCACGTAAAACTTCGTTACGTTCAGATTTAATGTTCCACCTTAAAAGCGGGTCATCTAAGCGAGAGTCTGGCCCAAAGAGTTGAATAGCTGGCAGCCACCATCGGTTAATTGAGTCCTGCATCATCGTCCTCTGGAGGTCTGTACCAGACGCCATTGTTAAGAGTAATTCTTCACCATTCCTCATGTGAAAGCCTTCTTCGGCAATAATGCGACGAAGAATTCGTTTGTATGGCCCATAAGAACAATTTTTAAAAACTGCTTGCTGACTAGCAAGGGCGGCTGCATCCACTAAATATGCAACGGCAACTTGATCTCCCCAGCTATGGACTCGGTAATGAAAAACATTGTGAAAGTTAGTAGTCCCAGCGAGAAGATCTTCCATCATCTCATCTCGAGTTTTAACTCCAAGATCTGCAGCGATCATGTACAAGAGATGCGCATGACCAATCTCATCTTGTGTCTTCGCTAACGCAGTTAATTTACGATGAAGACCAGGAGCCTTTGGAATCCAATCTCTCTCAGTCAAGCCTCCCATGTACTCGCTATTTGCGTGCAGCTCTATGAATTTAAAAACAGCGAGTCTATAGACATCTGGCATCTCGTCTGACGGCTCAACTATCCCACCATCTACGATAAAGGCCTCAAAGTCCTCCAATGACTCCCATCTCTTCATAACTAATTACTTCCAATCAACATTTACCAACGAACGTTCGTTGGTAAGTGTATCAGTTGCTTAGCTAATCTCAAGACCCGACTCCTTAGCCCACTCAGCTATCAGCTTTTCATAGTTGGAGGTACCTCTCTTGTAATGAGCTATATCAGATGGCATTTGAGCTAATCCTCTGACTAATGATCTCAAAGCAACTGGCTCATCTAGCAAGTCACGCAATGGTTGCTGCAGTATCCGGATAGTGAAGAGCACCGAATCTGATATTGGAAATTTTCTAAGCGTTTGATATTCAACTCTCAGAAAAACTCTGTCTCCTACATTGTTGATAGTTATTTCTGTCTCAGCTTCTTGAGTACGAGTAGAGGGTTCGAGTCGAAGAGAAGACCTATCGCTCAGCGTTCTATTGGATCTCCAAACCGGTGCTTCAGCTCGAAGTCTGTCGAAAAAGACATTCATCGATTTAGATAAGTCCTTCGAATATCGCGGCACAGGTTCATGAATTTCATCAAGGCCTCTACCGAACTTGGATTGCACATCCCAGCTAGTTGGAAAAGCCACAGCGCATGCAGTCATCGCCCAGAAACCGTTTTTGCGAGTCATTACGCACAGGTCTTCTTGGACAACGAGCCGCGCAGCTTCAATTATGCCTGCGCCTACAGGAACAAAAGTTTCTGCTCCGCTAATGGAGCAATGAGCACGAATAGCCGCATAAATTTCCGCGCACGCTATCTCAGATCCTTTTTCACAATAGATAATCTCAGCGCGACGCTCTGCTAACTGAAGTCTGAGTTCAGCTAAGTCAGCCTCGAAGCGGGCGTCTTTAACTAGCCATTTATTTAGGTCAAGTGGACGTACACCCATTCTCCAATGAAACGGACCTGGCTCATCACGGATAAAATCTATTGCTAGCATCTCACGCAATTCAACACTCGCCTGTGGACCAAAGTTGAACTGCCCGGCTTAACAACCGAAAAATTTTATCTTTACAGCTATCTAATACTTCCCATATTTCCTCTAGTGATATTTCACCCTCTCCATGCCCAGCCGCCGAGTTAGAGACCACTGCAAGCGACGAATAAGGAATATCTAGTTCCCGTGCGAGCGCAACCTCTGGGTAGCCAGTCATTCCGACAAGCTCCGCTCCCAGATTAGAAAACATTCTGATTTCTGCTGGCGTCTCAAAGCGCGGTCCATTCGTACAGACGTAAGTTGCACCATTCCTCACAGCAATTGCCTCTAGATCCGCCGCTTTCGAAAGCAGAGAGCGAAGTGACTGGTCATACGCTGTGGTCATATCTGTGTGGCGGACTTCTCCAGGTTTATCAAAAAATGTGCTTAACCTTCCTTGAGTGAACTCCAAAAAGTCACTCACTAAAAATAGTGAGCCGGGACCTTTATCTGGGAGTAATGAGGCAACCACGTTTACAGCAAAAATGGCTTCTACTCCTAGCTGCTCAAGTGCCTTAACATTCGCTCGATAGTTAATTGAACTGGGAGGGATTGAATGGTCGCCACCATGTCGCGCGACAAAAGCTATCTGCTGACCATTCCACACTCCTAAGCTCACTGCTGCTTCACCGTAGGGAGTTTTTACCTGTTGATCAGACCGATTCATCAGATCGGGAAGTGCATAAAATCCGGTTCCGGCAATAATTCCAATCATGATCTATCGTCGCATGGAATTCGCTTCAGGGCGATGCTTACGTTCCAGATTCTTGAGCGAGTCGAAGCCCTCTCGCTTTACATTCTGTTCGAGCACGGTGTTCATCCACCGTTAAACACTGGTGGTCGCTGACTACTCTTTCTCCCTTTACCCAAACATCACTTACTAAACGACGACCAGCAGCGAAAGCAATATTTGAGATTAACTCAGATTCTTTCGTCGCAGGAATAAATGCTGAGTCCTCAAGATCTAGCCGGATCATGTCAGCCCAATTACCCACTTTGAGTGAACCAACATCAGTTAGACCTAATGCTTTGGCCCCATCTCGGGTAGCCATACAGATTGCATCTTTTGCATCAAGAGTTGTCACGTCAAGAGAACTCACGCGCGAAAGCAATGGAGCAATTTTCATTTCTTGCCACAAATCTAGACTGTCATTAGAAGCTGGGCCGTCGGTTCCTAAAGCCACTGTTATACCCAACTCGCGCATTGTCTTAATGTCAGCTACGCCCGAGCCCAATTTCATATTACTCAAGGGGCAGTGAGCCACAGCAACGTCATAGTTAGCATAGGCCGCCAAGTCAGCTCTAGTTAGCCACACGCTATGAGCCGCAAGAACGTTGCCCTCGAAAACTGTGGACTCGCCTAGAATTCTCACAGTTGACAAACCATCATGTAGGCGTTCTAATTCCGAACCCTCATTTGCTGTTTCAGCTATATGGATATGCAACAATGCATCAAGGTCACGAGCGGCTACGCCTACTTCGGCACATATGGCTGCCCCTAGGTCATAAGCCGAATGAGGGCCAAACCCTACGGTCACAGCTTTTTGCGGATTGTTATACATTCGGTGGAAATCGGCTATCTCATCTATTCTCTGCTGCGCAGATTGGTTAGAGTCTGCATGCAGAACTGAAAGAATTCCAGGAGTCATAACTATTCGAATGCCGGCTTTAGTAGCGGCTTCAACTAACTGCTCTTCGTGGATATACATCTCACACGTTGTTGTAATACCCGAGCTAAGCATTTCCGCAGATCCGAGCGTCATTCCCCAGTAGGCATCCGATGGGGTCATGAGGCCTTCGCGGGGCCACATCACCTCGGTCAACCAACGCATCAAAGGTAACCCGTCACCACTGCCTCGAAGCAGCGTCATTGGAGTATGTGCATGAGCATTTATTAGACCCGGCATAACTAAACCATTTATTCGGATTTCTTTTTTTGAGGTCGCTGGAGCGTCTTTCTCAGCACCAACCCACTTTATTTGGCCATCTTCAACATCGATAGCGGCATCACGAATGACAGTAAAATTCTCATCGCATGTAACTAACACTTCTACGAAATAACGAATTCCTACCATGTCTTTACCTCCTCACGGCTTTTCCTAGAATCAAATTAATTATTTTCCCTAGCGCTAAATCTTTAGTAGCGACTCCAGCTGATCGCCAAGCTACATGACCATCTGGTCTCAGAACTATGCAGCCCCCGAGAGGCATGCCAATTGCCTTTGATACGGTTTTTTCAAGCACTATAAATTCAATTCGTTTTTCAGATTCTATTTCCCAGCAACTTTCATGCTCATCTACAAGTACAACTAGGTTGCGATTCACTAAGTCCAACGTACTTTTGCGTTGCTTTAGGTCAACCCAATGATGCGGAAGACGGTGTCCTGGGCGGCTAGTAGCTACATAGTCAGCAACATAATCATCTACCAGCGGAGGGTCGCTTAGATCAGAGATAACAGCTTTCGATTCGTAACAATATCCAAGTTCCATTCCAGCAAAATTGCCATATTTTCTTGAATCACTGATTGCCTGATCAGCACTCTCACCCTTTAAGGCAAGAGCAGTTATTCGGCCAACCACTTTACTATTCGCAAGGCTTTGTTTCGCATTGAACTCAGCTACCGGCTTGCGCTCTTGCTCATAGGTATCCAATAGTGACTCTCCGGCGCTCCCCTTGAGCACGAGGCTTAATTTCCAAGCCAGATTGTGAGCATCTTGAATGCCAGTATTTGCTCCGAAACCTCCGGTAGGAGGAAGCTGATGAGCAGAATCACCGACTAAAAAACATCTTCGCTCACTGTACTTATCAGCAACTGTGGCGTTCATAGTCCAAGTGCCAATAGAAAGAATTTCAATTTCGAGTTCGTTGTTTTGCGTCGCCTTACGAACCCAGTCTCTACAGGTAGCTATGTCATACTCCTCGAGTCCATTTCCTGGGCCTAAGTGTGTTATCTGACAAAGCCAACGCTTTTGGCCGTCTAACGGCTGGAAAACCCCGCGTGGTTCGCTGGTAAAAAAAAGTACCGCAGGCCTTTTACCTACCAAGTATGAAAGGTCAGCACTAAAGTACACGTTTACAAAATTTGCTATTCCACGTGCACCATTCATTGAGATTTCAAGCGTATTTCTGACAAAACTGTTCGCTCCATCTGCTGCCACTAAATATCTAGCCGAAATGGCCTCGATCTGGTCAGCTACTTCAATCTCTGCTTCAACAGATTTATCGAGAAGCCGGATGCTCTTTAGCTCACTTCCGAATTTCAGCGACTTTGGGGCCAGCGACTCAGCTCTTCTTCGCCAAATTGGTTCATAAACATCTTGGCTTGAGAGGTGCGGAATCGCTGGGCTGATACTTTCGCCCAAACCAACAAATCCACTAGTCTTCATGCGTCCCAGCTCAGGTTTGACTAAGTCCTTGCAATATGCAATCGAGCTTGACCAGGTTTCTGGCAATGCGACTTCCGACATTTCTTTATCAATACCCCATTCGCGAACTATCTCCATGGTGCGAGTATTTAGATTTCTCGCTTTTGGGTGATACGTGGTGCTGGCATGCTTTTCGATAAGTACATGATCAACATCAAGTAAAGACAGCATAATCGACATGCTTAGGCCAACTGGCCCTCCCCCTACTACCAAAACCTCGGTATCGACTTCAGTCATACCTAGAAACTAGGCCATTGATAAGACCGAAACTTAAGATATTGGCAGAGTTGCTGGATAAAGGTTGTCTAAAAGTGTCAAACTCTGATTCACATGTCCTTGTTTCTTCAACGCACCTTTGATTCATTAGCTAATGGGTCTGCCTACGCGGCACTAGCTGTTGCTATCTCCATGGTTTTTCGCTCTTCAGGAGTATTGAACCTTGCTCAGGGTCAGCTCGCTATGTTCTCGACTTATATTGCACTTGTCCTCTCCACAGGCCCAAGCCCATTCGTTAAATTCACTTCTGGGACTGACATCTTGGGAGCCCCTCTTCCACTTTGGGCGGCAATCGCAGGAGCAGTTTTAATCTCAATGCTGCTCGGAGCACTTCTCGAAAAAGTGGTTATCCGCCCACTAGGGGATGACCCAATACCAGCCATCGGAGCAAGTCTGGGCATCTATCTATTAATAGATGCTTTCGTTCGTAAACATTGGGGCGGCTACACAATGTTTCTTGGCTCCCCTTTCCCAGACACAGTTGATGATCGTTTCGATATTGGAGGAGCGCGACTTTGGCATGACACCTTAGGCATAACGATTACGATGCTGCTGGCCTTGCTCATGCTAGCTGTTCTACAAAAGCGCACAAAAGTTGGGCTTGCGTTTAGAGCAGTGACTTCTAATAGGCAAAGTTCCTTGCTGGTTGGAGTGAGAGTGAGCAGAGTACTGATGCTCGGTTGGGCGCTTGCAGCTGGTCTCGGTGCATTAGCTGGAGGCCTTATAGCCGGGCAAATAAATGTGCGGCCAGACATGATGGGGCGGCTACTTATCTTTGGCTTGGCTGCCGCGACTCTAGGAGGCTTACGAAGTCCAATATTGGCTTTCGTCGGCGGCTACCTCTTCGCTTTTCTTGAAACGATGTTGGGGGGTTACGTCGGCTTTATCGATAGTCAAGTAACTCTAGTTTGGGCTTTGCTGGTGCTGATTATCATTCTTTCAGTTCGACCTTCAGGGCTTCTGGCGAAGCAACCTTCTTGGGGTAAAAAATGAAGGGCTCACTAACATCACGAATTTTTTCATTTCTGAGACTAGCAATCTTTGTGTCCTTCATCGGATGGTTAGCACTCACCGCAACCTCTAAAACAGTGACGAATGCTACCAACGCTGCAGCCATGACGTTAGCTTTTGCCGGACTCGCCATCTTGACTCATTATTTAGGACTACTTTCCCTAGGGCAAGGGGCCTTTATCGGAGTTGGTGCCTACTGTGCTCTTCACGCTGTTAACGACTTCGGCATCCCAGTGGTTTGGATGCCTCTTGCTGGGCTTATAGGCGGAGCTATCGCCGGCGCTGTAGTAGCGGTTCCCTCGCTCCGCCTTCCAAAGGCTTATCTGGCTCTTCTTACTTTGTCTCTTGCTGTCGCATTCCCAATTGTCCTTAAACAGGTTGATGGCAATTTGCCAGTCACTCTGGATGGAAAATTTGATACTCCCAGTTGGACTGGTATTGCTGCTAAGGATGAGCACATTTGGGAATTTGCTATCGTCTTAGGCTATTCAGTGGTTGCTCTCTTCCTAGTCCAAGGAATTCTTCGCGGGCCTATAGGTAGAGCATTTCTTGCGAGCCGAGACGAACCCGAGGCAGCGGCAGCCTTTGGAATACCGGTATACAGACTGCGGCTTTACGGAGTAGCGCTTAGCGGCGGATTAGCTGGCCTTGCAGGTGGACTTCTGTTGGTGCCAGTTAATTTCAATGACTACACCCACTTCCCTGAAGAGCTCTCAATAAAAATGTTTGCCTTGGCAATAGCTCTCGGTGGCGCAAGTGTTATCGCTGCGGTACCCGCTTCTATTATTTTAATCTTTTTGCCAATTTGGCTCGTAGACCAGAACTGGGTAGTTGAAAGAGGCTGGATCGGCTTCGTCAAGTCCGAAGGCTTCATCTATGCCGCCTTGTTGCTAGGAACTGCCTACTTTACTAAAGGCAAAGGGTTCATGACCATCATCGAAAAAAGACGGAGTTCTCGTCAGAACCGACGAGATGCTGACCCGAATGCACAGTCAAACATTGTCCAGACACTCGAAAAAGTGGATCAGCGACTTTCAGCATTAGAAGGATGGCTGGAAGTTGAAGCGCCGGACATCCGCTCTCGCCAAGACGAAATAGACTGACCTAACTTTTGTGCTCTTTCTTCTGCCCAAATAGGAGGAGGGAGTTCTAAACCGGCTTCAATCTGGTCGTACATTGGGCCGGGATCAGCCCATATGTGACAGGTATTTGAGTTGAAAGCCATCCTCGTTTTAATTTGTTCAATACTTTCTCTATCCGAAATTGGCGGATCAACTCTTTGCTCCGTCGCAGAGACCGACCTCATAGACCAAACAGATTGAATGGCCACGGGAGCCATCGCATTCAAAAGAGCTGTCGTGTGACTACACCCTCTCGGACCTCCGAAGAGTTCCCGAACTTTTTTTGTAAAACCACGAGCGATTGACAAGCCAACTAATTTTTTATAGTGATCAACTATTTTTATGCAGCCCTTATGAGGATGAGTTTCCATTACGACTATGGCATCAGTAATTATTAAATCGGGAAAGGAAACCGATACATCGATGATCATGT
>MDSW01160091.1_pt1 | contig 18598 bp, 23 predicted proteins | sample 811171 | NCBI WGS metagenome assembly MDSW01 (sample SAMN05326641, study PRJNA326480) | marine metagenome | isolation source: seawater | place: Atlantic Ocean: North West | collected 2012 | reverse complement strand
GGACAGGGTTTCATTTATGCAAGTTCGATTGTGATAGCAATGAAAAAACTTAAACTAAAAGAAGACGAAAAGGGAAACAAAATATCCGACGTTAGGGGTATTAGAGCCGCTTGTAAAGTAATGAAAACACGATACGCAAAACCATTTGAAAGTGTACAAGTTAAAATTCCTTATGATACCGGCATGGATCCATACAGCGGATTGGTTGATTTATTTGAGAAAAAAGGAATGTTAGTGCAAACTGGTAACAGATTAAAATACGTAGATTCTACAGGAAAAGAACATATTGAATTTAGAAAAGCCTGGGTTGGACCCAAATTGGATATGCTAATGGATGATTTTGATAAATTATCTACAGCATCATCACAAGATGAGCCACCCGAGGCAGAATAATGGTAGAAATGACACACGATGACATCGAACGTATATGGGACTCTGTAGTACACTTTATTCCTGAAAAACAAAAATTAGACGCCGCAGTAGACTTTGTGAAGACCCTTGAAAGCATGGGAGTTGAAGAAAGCGAAATAAAAGCAATAGGAGAATATGATCCTAAACTAGAAGAAGCGGTTAGTACAGTTTTTGAGGAATACGAAGAGGACGAAGAAACATACGACGATCGATACGAAGATGACTAATTGGTATAGTGAAGTAGCAAGAAATTTAAATAAGATTCCAGATTGTATCACTTATTTTGATACTGAATTACAAAACGCAAAAAAAGAAGTAAGAATATACGGCAACCTGGAAAAAGCATCCGCGGCATTGCCTGGTATAGTCGAACACAGATTCAATCAATTGCAACAAATAGAAGCAATTTTAGAGTATCTAAATATCGAATTACGTAGAACAAGATCAAAAGCATTCAAAAAATATTTAGAAAATTACAACAGAGCATTGTCCAGCAGAGACGCGGAAAAATATGTTGACGGTGAACAAGATGTTGTTGATATGGATAAAATTATAAATGAATTTGCACTTTTAAGAAATCAATGGCTAGGCATCACAAAAGGACTAGATCAGAAACAATGGCAAATAACAAACATTGTTAAACTGAGAGTGGCGGGTATGGAAGATGCCGATATCAAGTAACAGAATAATCCTCACAGATGTAGATGGAGTTTTATTGGAATGGGAACATCATTTTACGGAATGGATGTTACAGAGATCTTATTTTGAGAATGAAGTCGGTGAAGGATATTCTGGTAAAAGAATATTTCCATACAAGTTGCTAGACAACAAAGAGGACACGTATGAAATGGCAGAACGTTTTGGCCTTACTAAAACAGAAATTAGAAAAGAGATAAGAGAATTCAATAAAAGTGCTTGGATGGCAACACAATGTCCTATGCCTGCATCACAAACTTGGGTAAAATTATTACACGCAGAAGGCTGGACATTTATTCCTATCACATCACAAACGTCTGATATTCCAGCACAAGAAATACGTAAAAGAAGACTAGAAGAATTATTTGGCGACGTTTTTTACAATTATCATATCCTTGATACAGGAGCAGATAAAGATAATGCACTTGCAGAATTTCACGGTACAGGACTCTATTGGGTTGAAGATAAACCAAAAAACGCATTAGCAGGTTTGAATTACGGCCTTAAACCAATTTTAATTGACCATCCATATAACCGAGATTTCAATCACCCGGAAATTACCAGAGTAAATAGTTGGAAACAAATACACTCTTTACTACATGGAAAATAAAAATTTTTGTATCAGACCGTTCAATAGTGTACACGTAGGCACCGGAGGTGGAGTTAAAACGTGTTGTTATATAAAACCCAACCTCTCCGACTTCAAAGGAAACACTGCGTTTAATATTCATAATAATACCATAAACGATTTTTGGAACAGTGATTACAACCGTTATGTCCAAGCACAATTCTTAAAAGGTAATACACCTAAAGAATGTGGTTTCTGTCTTAGAAGCGAGGAAAAAGATATTAAAAGTGAAAGGCAACTAGCAAATAAACATTATGGAATAATTGGAAATAAAAGTCCAAATTACTATTTGAAACGTCTAAAAAAATTAAATTTAGAGCATCCAGAGGACTATAATATAGATATAACAAATCTATGTAATCTAAAATGTTATATGTGTTCAGGCGAAAGCAGTAGTAAACTTTTGATTGAGAACAATGCATTAGGTTTAGAACAACTCGATCAGAAAGATTATGATGTTAGTGAACCTAGGTTGGATGCACTTATCGAAGAAATAGTAAAAAATAATGTTACAAACATTACTTTACAAGGTGGAGAACCTTTGCTTAATCCTAAGATTATCTCAATGTTGGAAAGATTAGGCACCCGAGAAATTGCTAATAATCTTTCAATATGGATCACAACTAATGGTACACAGTACACTGAAAATTTATTCAAAACTTTGTCAAAGTTTAAGACTGTAAAAATTATTTTCAGCATTGACGGGGTAGGTAAAACCAATGAGTACCTAAGGTATCCATCTCGTTGGGCAGACATTGAAAATAATGTAAAGAAATTTAGAATACTTAAAAACGCAACCTTTCAAATATCTTTCACTGTGCAGAACTTCAATATATTGGATATTAAAAATATTATTAATTTTAGTAATACCCACAAAATTCACTTAAAATTACATTTACTCTATATTCCAAGGTACCTAAGATTGCATATATTACCTAAACAAATCCTACAAACTGCTTTGGATTTACTGGAAACAATTCAAGACAGTGATGTAATACACGTGACAAATTTTAATGGAATAAAATCACAAATTCAATCTGCCTTGGATGATTCTAAAACTTCTGAAAAGGAATTGGATGAACTTATAACAGTCATAGGCAAGAGAGATGCATATAGGAAAACAAGCATCAAAAATTATTTGCCGGAGATAGCAAAAGGTTTAAATATCTAACATGAAGATATACGTTGGACATGACAGCAGAGAAGACATAGCATACCAAGTATGCGAACACAGTATAAAAAGAAGAGATCCATCTGCAGAAGTTATTGCTTTAAAACAGAGGCAAATGAGAGAGCAAGGGATCTACACAAGAGCAGTAGATAAACTTGCAACAACCGAATTTACATTTACAAGGTTTTTTGTACCATACCTAAACGATTACAAAGGCTGGGCAGTATTTTGTGACTGTGATTTTTTGTGGAAAATACCTTCACATGAACTTGTAAAATATTGTGATAATTCCAAAGCAGTGGTTTGTGTACAACATGATTACAAACCCAAAGAAGGAACTAAAATGGATGGGCAAGTACAAACTGTATACCCAAGAAAAAATTGGTCAAGCATGGTTCTTTGGAATTGCGAACATCCAAAAAATAAAATTTTAACACCGGAACTATTAAACGAGGAATCACCAAAATTCCTACATAGATTTAGTTGGTTAGAGGATAACGAGATTGGTTCTCTCCCTTTAGAGTACAATTGGTTAGTTGGTTGGTACCAAGAACCAAGAGACGGTGCTCCTAAAATACTGCACTACACATCTGGTGGTCCATGGTTTGATGGATACCGTGATTGTGAATACGGCGATGATTGGAAGAAAGAACTTATAAATCTCTTTTCATCATAATGAATTGGGACAAATTAAGAAAAGCACACCTACGCAAAGAACCTGTTGAATTTATATATGCATCAGGCATAGTAAAACTTGACGAGTATGATAGACTTTACGAAAATCAAAATAATTTAGAACATCAAGTTTGGAAAGATTTCTACGAAAAATATAAAGTAAATTTTAAATTTTTTAAAGATTTAACTGAGTTTGACAATGACAAAGAAGTAATTTGTTTATGGTTTTTTAGAGAAAGAGCAGATCGATATGCAGGCGGCGATATAGATATTGATGGAAAACTTATGACATATACCAGTAATACATTTTTAATTACAAAATTTAAAAAAATAAAAATGCTAACAAATAAAAAACATTGGCCGCATAGACCATTTCTACAATTAGATATGAGTGAAAAAACTTTTGACGAAATCGTAGAAAAGTTAAGATAAGTATTGTATATGGCAAATCACAAAGACAGAATGTTACAAAAAATACAGCAATTAGGATTGATTGTGATCCATACTGAGATTGCACCATATGGTCCTGGAACTCGTAGATACATGGTGGGAAAGCATATTGAAGAACCTAAAAGATCTCATCAAATGGGCAGTGGTAAATGGCAAATGACACAGGGCAAACAGGAATGGCTTACTCCAGAACCATTGACAGGGATAGAACTTGAAGAGTGGTTATCGGAGTATGAGCGAAGGTAAAAATTTTTTACAAAACTGTTTAATTTCTGAAGTAGTACATGATCCATGGCCACATCAGGTACTTGAAAACACATTAAGCACAGATACATTTATAAAATTAAGAGATCAATGTGTCGAAAAATTAAACTTTGAAACAACCGAATTACATCATATATTTCCAAATGACTTTCAAAAATGGGGCATAGATTTTTACGACGAAACAGTTGATATATGCAAAACTCTTTTACACAACATAAAAGAGGTTTGTGGAGTTTTCCCAAAACATAGAACTTATCCATATCTAGGAATAAATGCTCATATCTCAGTAACTCCTCCTCTACCTTATAAATTTCATATACACCAAGAAGGCTTAGAAAAAATTTGGAGTTCTGTAACTTATATTACACCTGAAAAAAATGTTGGTACTAAAATGTATAATGCACAATTCAAAAGTGCCTTTGTTAAAGAAGCACCATGGGTGCCTAATAACACATTTATATTTTGTGGGCAAGAAGGACAAACATGGCATTCATATGAAAGTGACCAAGATACAAACAGAATAACACTTAACCTTTTTATACAAAAGACACGTAAAAATAAGTGCTTTATTGAACTGGCTGACCTTTAATATAATCTTGGAGTGATTTTATATCTGTTTGTAAATGTCTTTGGATTTTTTCCCAAACAAAATTATCTCTGTTATTAATGTTCAAATTATGACGAACTTGTTTTCCTGTATCGTCAAACATCTTTTTTGCTTTGAAAATTACTGTAGGCAAATATAGGCACCTGTTGAGTTTACGTGCAACTTTTTGAGTGTATGAATCTACGTGCCAGTGCCAAAAGAAAGGTGGTGCAAGATATCCTAGTGTGTTGATCCAATTTTTATGCACTGCAAAATGTGCCGCAGGCAACGGGTCGTCTGGCCATAATGTTGGTTGATCTAACTTAAATTTTTTCGTGCCTTTACTCCTTCCGTCACTTGGAACAACCATTAAAATTTTGTCCTCATACTTGTTGAACTGTTCAATAATAAGTTGATCCCAACTTTGAGTTTGCACTTGGACATCATCTCCCATAAGCATAACAATATCGTGCTTGGCCTTATCTGCCAACAGATTCCAACTATAACAAGTAGATTGATTTGGGCCTATTACATAATATTTTTTAGGCAATAATTTTTTATATCTTGGTAGGTGTTCGTCGTCGTCATTTAAGTAAAAGAGAATCTGAATGTCTGTTTTTGCAGTGCTTTCTGCTGTGTCGACTAAACGTCTTGCAAGTTCGGGACGTCCTCTAGAGGGGCAACTAAATGAAATCATATAAGTTTTTTCTTCCAAGTATCAGGTGTGTGTTCGTTAATTATTTCTAATGGCAAATGATACTGAAACTTTTTAGTGCCTCGTGTTCTTATGTAATCAGCAGTTTTCTTTACTGCTTGTCGCATATTAGTAGATGTTTTGTAGTCTAATAAGTCACGTGCCTTGTCAGAAGAACAAGTAGCAAGTTTGACTTCCTTTGGCCTATCTTTGTGATGAATTGGGTCTAAATTTACCCCTGTTTCGTTAGCACAGGCTTCTGCCAATTCGTTTATAGTGACTGGCTCTTCGTCGGGTCCTATGTTGATCACTTCACCAATAACATTGTCATTAAATGCCAGTGCGTTCAAGCAATATAAACAATCATCTATGTAACTAAAACATCTTTTTTGTTCTCCGTCTCCATAAATGATAGGTTGCTTTCCTTGTAACATTCTATTCAACATGATTGACATCACGTTCCTAAATGGGTCATCATACTTCTGTCTTGGTCCTACAATATTGTGTGGAACAGCAATCACATATTCAACTCCATGTGTTTCACATAAATTCCTTAACACATCTTCTCCGGCCTTTTTTGCAATACCATAGGGATCTTGTGGACGGCACTCGTAAGTTTCTTTGTACGGCACTTTGTCATGATGTCCATATCTCGCCATGCTAGAGCAATACACAATACGTTTTACTTTGTTTCTTATTGCCGCAGTGATAGTCGTTACAGAGGCTTCGAAAATATTCCTTGTGACTAATACCGGTGAGAACACCGACAAGCCTTCGTAGGCAGTTGCCGCAGTGTGATACACTATATCACAACCCTCCATTGCTTTTGTCAAATTCTCTAGGTCACAACAATCTACTTGATGAAATTCAACATCTTGCGGCACGTTATCTGTATATCCGCCTATCATGTTATCATTACCGGCAACTTTGTGTCCTTGTGATATCATGAGATCTGCGAGATGTGAACCTAAAAATCCTGCAACACCTGTTATGAAAATCTTCATATGTCTATTTAAAAAGTTACTTTTTACTGAATACTTTATCTGGCCAATGACTTATTGTTTCTCTGAACCCTTTTTTCCTAATGTAATTTTCTATTTCCAAATTACTACTGCCATATTTTTTTGTGTTATTGTTTAGTTCAATCATAATAAATTTGGTATTTTTAAGTGTTTGTTCCGCCCCCTTCAACACCTCCATCTCATATCCTTCTACATCTATTTTGATAACATCAACACTTTCTAGTCCTAAACTATCTATTGTGATCATCGGAATATCACCTTGCCCAATTACCCTTTTTGCTTGGGTAAAGTCGTCATCTGATAGTGAGATGGTTTGATTTTCAGAACCAACTGCTAATTGCCATGCCTCGATGTCTTTAGAAACATTTTTTACTAAACATTTGTAATGTATTGGATCTGGTTCAAAAGCAATTACTTTCTCAGCAAAGTTATTCATAGTCATTGTCCATGTGCCTACCCATGCACCAACATCTAAAATACAAGTAAATTTTTTCTTTCTTTTGGTGCAAAAGTTTACAAACTTTTCCAAACATTTGTTTTGTGTAAAATTAGTTTTTTTAGATTTCCAGTCCTCTAGATGTATATCATTTGACGGCACATAGAAGCCATTCACTTTTTCAATTGTCATATTAACTATTTAAGTTTGGGTAAAACTTTGACAAATAATCTATATCTTCTTTATATAATTTACGAATACGTGCTTCTTGTTTTGGTGTTATTGCTATTACCGGAGAAGTTCTTCTTAGTTTATTTTCAGGGCGATATTCGGGAAAAATTTTTTGTACTTTACCCGGGCCTTGAAGTAATCTTTCAAATTTAAAAATATGATCAAACTTTGCTCCGGCTTCACACAACCAATCTGTTTGTGGCATATAGTTTGCCCGTACTCTGCCTAGTTCAAACTCGTCTAGCATATCGTCAATAGTTTTCCATCCGTGCCTTCTTGCGGTATTTTTAACAACTGAAAACCATTTCCAAGAACTTATGATTCTGTCTATTGGGTGCCTAACCAACGTAATCTTTTTATAGTCAGATACATCTGCATCAATTTTTTTAAATTTTTCAAGTAAACCAACTAACTTTCCATGTCTTCCACACTCTATTTTCTTTTTATTTTTGTTGTTCAACAAAAATTTATTTGCAACAAAACATACATCGCCTGTATGATCCTTGTTGGCACGCCACGAATAACCAAACCAAGATCCACCTGTCCTTGGAATATGAACAAAAATCATTTTTGAAAAACTATCTACTTGCATTTATAATTTTTTCTGCTAAAGGTAAAAGTTCCATACCCCATTGTGTTTGCCCTTGAATGTTTGGATGTTCGTCTAACTCTGAAACCGACAACCCTTTCCTAATACACCATCCGTGTTGGGTTTCGTCAAACTTGCCATGCAACTTAAAAAAATTATTTTGATCAACACTTTTTAACAAAGACTTACATTCTTTTGTGAGTGGTTTGTCAAAGCCATTCCATAGTGCGTTGAACATTAAGTAGGGGACGTTTTTATTCTTAAAATAATTTTGCAAATAGATAATTTGTATTACAGTTCTAATTTGAAGTTCTTGTTCAATTGCAGGTTTATATTCTTTTTTCCATGGATCGAACACTAAATCTTTATACTTTGCACTTTCTCCAGGACCAAGCATTTTCCATGTGTGCCAATGTGAATTTTCTCTTCTGGTAGTAAGACCTTCACGTCTATTATAACTTGTAAATCCTATCAATACAAACGCATCATCTAAATTTGCCTGTAACACTTTTCTAAAAATCATTTCATTACTTGCACCATTCTGTGCAACTTTTTTATACTCCAATCTTAAATTTTCAGCAAGAAACTTTCCGCAAGTTGTTGGTTCTTGTGGTTTAAAATTGTACTGTGAAATAATTTTCTTTTCTGATATTTTATCTAAATGAGGTGCAACATCTCCGGGCAAGCCGGCAACATAATGTGGCACACCATTTCCAACTCCGAAAGAACAACCATAGTGTATTAATTTTTTCAACATTATAATATTCCTTTGTCCATTAATGTTTCAATTGCTACACCGTTAGAAAATTCCTCAGGAGTGAACTGCTGGTATGCCAAACTATATAACCAAGGCTCTGGGTCTGCAAAAAATGGTTGTTCGATATCAGCAAGATGTAAATTTCCCATAGCATGGGCAAAACTTTTCTCGTGACAGTAAACCGGTTTACCCATACATACTGCTTCGATGGCACTTATACTACAACTTGTAACACAGGCCCAAGCATTCTTAAGATCCTCTGCCAAAGGAACTTTTGCCTCGCTGGGTCCAGATGTCCCTCTACCACGCGGCTTTTCTCGGATTTTAATTGGTCTGTCTGTATAACGTTTAAGTTGTTCTACTGTTTGTTGAGTCCAATCTGGCGTTTCCAAATAAGCATGAATGCCTGGCGAACTAGGACAAACTAATATGTGCTCTCCGTTTAAGGTTGGTGCTTTTATTTTTAAGTTAAACTTATCAAACCTGTCAGACTTACAGTCTTTTAAGAATTTTGCATGAATATTATTTTTACAAATTCTCCAATAATGATTGTTTGGTTGTAAATTATTATTATCAAATCTACCAAAGTATGGTGTGTCAGTGAACCAATATTGATGTTTTCTTTGTTCTAATTTTTTTATTAAATGTAAATTGTTATTAACAAAACCCCAAAACATAGAATTTGATAATGGCTCTATTGCTATGCTATTATCATTAATTGCAACTTGTTCTGGCCATGACTCTTTTACACCGTTGAAAACTTCCCATGCTTTACTTTTTAAGTTGTTAGATGGTGCGTAAATTGTTAGCATCGATATATTCTTTCAGTTGTTTTGCCCATGACTTATGTCCTTCAGTGCTAGGGTGTGGATCTTTGGGACTTACTATTAAATTATTTTTTTGTATGAATTCCAAATGACTTTGCTCAGGATTATAAAATCTTTCCATATTAATTGCTTTAGAAAAAGTTTTAAAGTCGCTTGACCCAGCAGTCATATAGTTTGGTAAAGAATTGAACATCACATAAGGAATCTTATGTAAAAGAAAATAATTTTGTAGATCTAAAACATTATCCAAAAACTTCATTACTAACGTGTTCTCAATATCCCATGCAATTTGTTTTTTAGTAAAATCTAAATTGTCAGTTAATTTCCAACTTCGCCATGTTAGATCCATGTTAGGTATCCTTCCTTTTTTCCAACCATCATTGGTAACATAGTCGTTCCTCATCATGCTGGACCAACCTATTACAGCAAAAGTATCTATGTAACCGTTTTGTTCAAACCACAGTTTCGTTGTAAAACTAATACGTTCGTTCCCTCTGCCTCCCATGGCAAGATTACTTTTTAGTTTTAAGTTCATAAGATTAGATAATTCAATACCAGAGTGGGTATCTACTCCGTCTTTTGGCCTTGGTGTCAAAAACGAACAACCATTTATGAACAGATTGGTAAGCATAAGTTAATAATTATAGTATAGTTATTCGTAAATTGCAAACATGAAAAACATTGATTCAATTAAATATTTTTTAGATAGGTGGGAAACAATAGATAACAGTTATGACTTCTCTGTGCCTTATCATGACGATATAGATCCTCATTTTACAAGTTTACCAACATTTGTTGCAGAATTTCATAATTGCAAAATACATAGTTGTCCATTGTTAGCCACTATGGGTCGCAAACTTATCACAAACTATATTTGGGGACTAACACACAGTCGTAAATTTAAACCTAACAAATCACACAAACTTTGGAATGATTGGGGCGACGAGGTAGACATAGAGTTGCCACCAGTGACTCAAGAGTTCGGGGAGAGATACACTTATGTTTGGTTACCCATTGATCAAGAAAGTGCAAACAATCCATGGCACATATGGATTGATGTAATATCAAAATTTAGATTAATGGAAAAAAGGTGGTCGACAGATTTCACCAAATATTGTTTCATTATTGCTAACGAAAGCAAATATCTAAACAAAGTAATTAAGGAAATTATTCCTGAAGTGAAAGTGGTCGTTATGCCAAAGAACGAGGTATGGCAATTTAAACATTTATTAGTACCTAGTCTAAGCAACTCTAAGGACGGAATTATAACACCTCACCTTCCTGCATGGTTAAGACATTTTAAGGGTGCAACAGGACTTAAAGGAATCAAACCACATAGAAAAATTATTGTATTGCGGCCTGGAGCAAAATCAAGGAAACTTGTAAATTCAGACGAACTCATACTAGCACTAAAAGGTTGGGAAACTGTTGCTTTGGAAAAAATGACTATCAAAGAACAGATGAAAACTTTTGCAGAAGCAACCCATATTGTTGCGGCACACGGTGCAGGATTAACAAACTTATTATGGTGTAACCCAGGCACTAAGGTAATGGAAATACAAGATCCAAAAATGATACACAAAAAAGTTTACCCTATTCTTTCACACCACTTAGGATTAAAACACGAATTATATTTGGCAAAAACAGTTCCAATATCTATGGAAAAAAATAAAAGACCAGCAGGTATTAAACGATTAAGTGATCTAATTAACTTCAAAGTCAATGTTCCGGATTTGATTAGACATTTAGATTAATTGAAAGTATAATAAAACTATGTATTCTTTGTTACAAAAACGTCCAGAAGTAAATGCAGATCCGTATCCTCACGTGGTAATAGAAGAAGCATTGCCTTGGGATCTTTATGAGGAGTTGGAAAATAGTTTTCCGGAAAAGCAAATCTTAGATACCACACCGTTTGACAATGGAATATGTTTTCGAATGAAAGCAAACATAATGCTAGATCAAAAATTCCAACCCGATATATGGCGAAAGTTTACCGAATACCATACTTCTGCTGAATGGTTCAACGAAGTTAATGACCTATTCAAAGACCATATGCCAAAGGTATTACAAAAAAGATTTACTGACAATGACCTAGGTGCTAGAGGATGGGCAGATAAAAATAAAAATATTTGGACTGATTGTCAAGCAGTGATGCACAAACCAATAACCGAAACAACATCACGTACACCACATATAGACAATCCAATGGAGATGTGGGCAGGGTTATTGTATATGCCATATAAAAATGATGAAAGTGTTGGCGGAGAATTTCAATTGCATAAAGTGAAAAATAAAATATCAAAAGTTAATATGTCAAAAGGCAGACAAGTATTTGATGAGGATTTAGGGCCTGTTGTCAAAACTGTGCCATACAAAAGGAATACTTTTGTAATGTTTGCCAACAATTCACCAAACACTGTACATAGTGTATCTATGAGAATAAGTCCAACTGCATATAGGCGTAGTGTGAATATCATAGGTGAATTTAAAAGAGGTTATGCTAAAATGTACGAGGTGCAGGAAATTAGATAATGAATTATGCAGTAAGAACAGAACGTGCAAAAACAGAAAAATATGTTGAGAGTGCCGCCCGAGGTATGCCAGATTGCAAACTGACTAACTTTGAAACAGTGTGTAGTACAACTGAATTTGATAAGGTTGTGTTTATGGGAGTTTTGCGTGGGACACATTTGGTATATAGACACGCACAAAATAACAAAAAAGATTTTTATTACATCGACAGACCATACTGGGGAGAAAGCAGAGGTACACCTTATTGGATGCGGTGTGTTAAAAACGAACACGTGAAAACTTTTGTCGATCATAGACCCGATGATAGATTCAAGCAGACTTTTAAAGATGAAGTTAAACCTTTTCATAAAAATGGCAATTATGTATTAGTTGTGCCTCCAAGTCATGCAATGGCGGAAATGTTTAACGGAAAAGATTGGCTAAACAAAACATTAAAAACTTTAAGGGAAAACACAGACAGAGAACTTGTTGTTCGCGAAAAACCTTACAATCCAAAAGCAGTAATAGACGGCGAGGGCAAAATGGTTCCTGGCAAAAGCGAGAACAATCAACCTGCTAAACCGTTCGAATGGGATAAAGTCCATGCAGTAGTGACCTTTAATAGTTCAATTACAATAAAGGCATTATCAAACGGAGTTCCTACTTTTGCTAATTTTGATAATCCATGCCTACCAGTATGTGAACAGGACTTTACTAAAATTGAAACGCCAAGATATGAGGATCCTAGACCTGTGTTCAATAGTCTTGCCTATAATCAATTCACACAAGAAGAATTTAGAAACGGTTACTATTTGGAGGTATTAGATGGCAGATAGAATTAAACCACACGTGGTTGAAAGAGTAAAAATAATAAGACAATGGGAAAAAGATATGGGCCTATTAGAAGCAAAAGACATAGGCTTTAAAAAATATCACAACTATTATGCACCTAAAAAATTAATAAGACAATCTGAGGCTGTGTTAAGTTTTGGAGTAGGTGGAGATTGTAAATTTGAAAAATTATTACTACACGAAAACGACCAATTAAAAGTTGCCATGTTTGATCCAACGCCATATACAATTCGCAACATAGAAGGCATAATAAGATCATGTGGCAGGAAGGAAATAGATGATATTACAAGAAACAATTTCTTGTCAAGAAAGATAAAGTTTATGCCATGGGCATACAGTCATGAGTCTGGCAAACAGAATTTTTATTATGATCCAAACAAAGAAAATCATGATCGATTAGATCTATTGACACAAAGTTTTTCACTAATACCTCAAAACAAAACATTCAAGTCTGTCACTGTGGAATGCAAAAATATTAGAAGTATAATGGCAAAATTAGAATGGGATAGTGTTGATATCATAAAAGCAGATATAGAAGGACTTTGGCGAGAGATAAGTGATGAGATATTAGATAACAATATTAATATTAAAATGTTAGCAACAGAATTTGAATTAATTTTTGACGATATACACACCGCGTTAGCAAAAGCGAAAGCCGTTGTGGAAAAATTTGAGTCGCATGGTTACAAAGCATTCTTAAACAGGAAAAGAGATAAACTGATGTTAGAGATGTTATTCATAAGGCGAGATTTGTATGAAGGTTGAAATTTTTAGAAGAACAGTAAAAGATAGACGTAGAGGTGCTAGTTGGGATCTATTGAAACACATGGCAGAAGGTATAAAGGCTTGTGGAGATGAACCTGTTATTGTAAACGAAAATATGGAAGGACAATGGCAAAAAGATGAAATGGAACCACACACAAAGATAGGATGTATGTTTGGTTATGGTGGTTCAAATCAAATGCACCACACAAAAGGCAGAAGGAGAGATTTGGTTGAACGTGCCAAGAAAAAAGGCATTTACATTATCACATTTGATGGAGGCATATTATCTAGTTTTGGCAATACAATAACCGATCCTAATCATCATTGGCGTGTAGCATTATACTCGCCTATGAACAATGGTAACTTCTTAAGTGATAATAGTCCACCTGATAGGTGGGAACGTATGAAAAAAATTTGGAATATCAATTATGCACCATGGAGAAAATCAAACCCAAACGACCCAATATTATTTGTATTACAACCAAGTGACAACTGGTCAATGAATGAACTTGATCCAATAAAATGGTTCAACGATGTTTACAAAACACTAAGACCGTTAACAAAAAGAAAATTTATTGTTAGACCACACCCTAATCATGTTGCCGCTATGGAAAAAAGGATGGATGAATTTCCTAAAGACAATGTACAAGTTATAATTGGACAAAAGTTTTTTAAGGGAGACGAAAAAAAGTACTATAGATTTAATTACCAGGACGCATTAAATAATTGTCATGCTGTTGTTACTCACAATTCTACTGCCTGCATCGACTCTTGCATTCGTGGAGTTCCTACCTTTTGTACCTCAGATCTTGCACTTGCTTGGCCTGTAGCAAATAAAGATTTAACAAAGATTGAAAATCCTGAGTATCCAGACAGAGACCAGTGGGTGTATGACTTAGGATACAAACAATGGACAGAGAAAGAAGTAAGAGACGGTACAGTTTTTAAACGTTTCAAACACAAATTAGGATTGTAATATGTGCGGTATATACGGAATCACAGACCACGATCCTGCTTTCATTCAAAATTACATCAAGACCTGTGCCCATAGAGGACCCGATGGCAACAAGGTTTGGTGGGATCCAGACCATAGTGTAACTCTTGGGCATAACCTGTTGAGTATCATGGCCAATCCTCAATTATCTATACAACCATGGAAAACACCAAAAGGTAACACCTTAATTTACAATGGTGAGATTTTCAATTACTACGAACTTAAAGAAAAATACAACGGAAAAGGGTTTGCAGGTATTACAGGATGTGATACAGAATTACTTGCTTGGGGACTAGATCAATATGGATTAGATTTTTTGAACGAAATAGATTCGATGCATGGATTTGCCTATTATGAACCAAATAAAAAACAGATAACTTTGAGTAGAGATCACGCAGGAATAAAGCCTTTATATTATGCAGAGGTAGGACAAGGTTTGGTGTTTGGTTCTGAAATAAAAGGAATGTTGGATAAAGTTCCAGGATCAAGATCTGTTGATTCCTTAGCAATGAGTTGTTTGGCACACACTGGAATAAATGCAACTAGGAACACAGTGTTCAAAAATATAAAAAAATTACTAGCAGGTGAAACACTAATATATGATATCGCAAACAAAAGAATTAAAAATATAAAACGTATTTTTATAAAGCCAAATAGTAATGGCAAGTTTGATAAAGAAGAGTTTCGGACAATGGCACACAAAACAGTTAAGATGTGTAGCATAGGACAAAGAAAGATTGGCGTATTCCTAAGTGGCGGACTAGATTCAAGTCTGATAGCACACGAGTTAAACAAAATAATGCCTCCTGCATTGACATTCACTAACAGGATGAATCCTAATGTTGTAACTGAAGAAGACTTCAACAGTGATGCCTACGCGGCAAAAAGACTTGCAAAAATAGAAGGTTATAAACACACGGAAGTTGAAATCACTCCGCAAAAAATGATCAAGTGTTGGGATGACGCTATGTACTTCATGGAGCAACCTATGTATAACCAAAGTGTACCAATGTATTGTTACACAAATAAAGTTTTACATCAACACGGAGTGGTAGTCACCATGGCCGGAGATATGGGAGATGAAATTCTCGGTGGTTATCCAAAGTATTGGAAAATGAGAAAGGCAGACTGGCTATACAAACAAATAGGAAAAAAAAGTTTACGATCATGGAGCGATGTAATCAGTCTATGGATGACAAGAATTAAAAGACCTTTACTATTGTCAGACATAGGTGGGAACATGGATAAAAATATAGTAAAAGAGGAAATGCTAAAGTTGTATCCGGACGATCTATGGCTTCCTGAAGATCCAGTAAATTCATACATGGCTTTAGATTGTGTTACCCAAGTGCCTGAAGAGTTTTTTAACAGAAACGATAAGTTTGGAATGGCATACGGCATGGAAGGGCGTTTTCCTTTAGCAACTAAAATGTTTATGCAGTACTGTATGGATATTCCAAGCAGTGAAAAAATAGGTAAACAAAAAAATGAAACAAAACTTTTAACTAAAATTGCATATAAAAAACATCTGCCTGTACACATCATAAACAAATATAAGACAGGGTGGACCGTACCAATCGGATATTGGTTAACAATGAATATGAGCAAAGACATTAAAAAATTTTACGAATCACGTGTTGCAGTGCTTAATGCACACAATAACAATGCCCACTTGAATATTGTAAAAGCAAGTCAAAAAGCAGGAAAGGCTTTATTACCCGCTTGGATAATTAACGATTGGCTAAAAACCTATAAAATACAATTATGAAATATAAAGTAATTACTACATACAAACCGGATGACTGGAATAGATATTCAAAGAGATGCGTACAGTCTATATTGAAGAATTGGCCAGATGTTTCATTAACAATTTACTACGAGAAGAAACCTGAAGCAATGGACATACCGGGTTATGAGTTCATTCATATAGACAAGGCCAACCATGCTTTACGGAAGTTCAGATCAGATTACAAAAATGACCCTGTAGCAAATGGCAAACTGGAAACAATACCAGGAGGTGTAAGAAGAAGTAAAAGGCTAGAAACAGAAGGAGGTAAAGATGCATTTAAAGAATCATACCTTTGGAACGCAGTAAAATTTAGTTTTAAAGTATCCTGTATTACCCATGCTGTAAAAACTTACAAAGATTTTGATTACATAATATGGTTAGACGACGACACATATACTTTTCGTCCAATACCAAAAGAGTTTATAGAATCATTATGTCCAGCAGACACATTAGTAACCTATCTTGGAAGAGAGAAAAAAGGTAGTAACAAATACCCAGAATGTGGCCTTGTGTGCTATAATATGAAGCATCCACTTATTCAAAATTTCATACAAGATTGGGAAAATATGTATTCTACTGGCAAGATATTTGATCTACTAGAATGGCATGACTCGTATGTGTTCTGGCATATGACAAAAGAATATAGGAATAAACACAAAGTCCTTGTGAACGATATAGGATATGCAAAAGGGGTAATGGGACATCATGTTTTTGTGAACAGTGAACTTGGATTGTATATAGATCATTTTAAAGGAGATAGAAAAACCACTAAGACTTCAAGAGCAAATGACATTAGGAAAACTCCCAGTATGTCAAATGTGGATTATTGGAAGGATGTCAAATGAAAATAAGTTGTTTTACAAGACACGGTCCACTTAACTCCAAGCCTATATTTGATGCCTTGTTGAAAAGTATGCAAGATACAGGCGAAACTGTTCTTGTAAACAAAGATGAAAATTGTGATGTAGCAGTGATATGGTCGGTTCTATGGCAAGGCAGAATGGCCAATTACAGACCTATATGGGAAAGTTACAGGAAAAGTAATCGACCTATTGTTGTTGTAGAGGTAGGAGGAATAAAAAGAAACGAAACATGGAAAATTGGTATTAATGGAATTAACAGAGAGGCGGATTTTGTAAACAAAAATGTTGATGGACAACGTTGGAAAAAATTTAACATTGACCTAAAACCGTGGACACATTCCGGAGAGGAAATAATAATTTGTGGACAACATCACAATAGCCATCAGTGGAGAAATAATCCTCCTATGCAAAAATGGTTTGAACAACAGATAATCGAGATAAGAAAATACAGTCAAAGACCAATTGTTGTGAGGCCACACCCGAGAAACAATATTCAAATTGATTCAAAAAAATTTGATAAAGTAAAAATAGTTCCGCCTGTCAAAGACAGAAATACTTACGACGACACCGACTTTAATAAAAGATTAAAAGGTGCATGGGCGGTAGTAAATTATTCAAGTAACCCTGCTATGCAATCGGTTTTTAATGGAGTGCCGGTATTTGTATCAGAAGCCAGTTTAAGTTATGATGTTGGTAATAAATCACTTGCGAATATTAATAATCCAGAAAGACCAGATAGACAAACGTGGGCAAATCAGTTAGCATACACTGAATGGTGGCCAGATGAAATAGCAAAAGGCGAGCCATGGCAAAGAATTAAAAAACAACTAGAAGAGAAATATTTAAATGGCAGATAAAAAGTTTTTAGTAAAGTGTTACGGTAAGATTAAGCACCTAATAAAATTCAATGAATTCCTAAGTGAATCTGAAACTTCGATGGACAATCACTGGCAAAACACATACTTGTTTAATAAAGATATTCTGCAAAACAAAAAATGCGTTGATGTTGGCATTTGGTACGGAGTGAGTAATGCCTATGCCGCAGAAAGTTTCAATCTAAAAACAACACATGGAATTGATCCAAATAAAAATTTTACAGACATATGCTCTCAAATACTACCAGGCATCAAAGTTTACGAGACTATAGATGACTTGGACGAAGTGGTAAACACAGACGTACTTTTTATGCTTGGTTTGATTCCGTTTTTTGGAAAACAATGGAAGGAACATCTTAACAAAATATTTGAAAAAATAAATGCAAAATACATTATCTTACGTCATCAAACGTTTGCTGATCCTACACAAAAATTTCACGCCATGGATAAGAAGGAATACAATGTCTTAGGGTTAACAGATTACAGCGAATCTGCTAACGTAGACGATG
>MDSW01198863.1_pt1 | contig 18601 bp, 9 predicted proteins | sample 811171 | NCBI WGS metagenome assembly MDSW01 (sample SAMN05326641, study PRJNA326480) | marine metagenome | isolation source: seawater | place: Atlantic Ocean: North West | collected 2012 | reverse complement strand
TTCGATCTCGTGTCATCAGGCGGCGGCGGCGGCGGCGGCGGCGGCGGCGGCGGCGGCGGCGGCGGCGGCGGCGAGGCCGCGGCGGCGGCGCCGGAGCCCGAGGAGGAGGAGGAGGAAGAAGCCATGGACTTCGACCTCTTCGATTAAGCGTCCGCGTCTCGCCCGCTGTGGAGAGACTACGCGCGACGCGTTCGAATCAACACCGCGAACGTGTCGCTCCTCGAGTCGACGTGATAAAAAACTTGTAACGGAATGTCTTCGTTTCGTTCGCGCGCGTCGTTCACGCGCCTCCGCGCGCCGCGTTTGAATAAAAAACGCGCGACGACTCGTTCAATAAGTTATGATACGCAATCGCCGCTAAGAAGTCCTACGTCCTCTCGCCCTCCGCTGGTCTCCGCTAATCTAACACATACATAAATACGCGCACCCCGCGAGCGTCCTCATCGCCTCGCGTCGAGCTCCCGCCTCAGCGCGTCGATCGCCTCGCGTTGCTCTCTCGCCGTCTCCGAGAGCGCCCTCACGGCCGCCGCGAGCTCCTTCACCCCCGCGAGCGCGTACACGCTGACGCGATCGTACGCCACGGACTTAAACCCGTCCGCGCCCGTGTGCACTAAATTCGGCAACACGCGCTCGAGCTCTTGCGCGATGAACCCAACCTGCGGCCCCTCTGGGAAAACCTTCGTCGGGTGCGCCTCGGCGTCGAAGTTGAACGTCACGGGGCGCACGTCCTCTTCTCTCAACGCGTCCAGCGTTTCGTCCAACGCGCGCACGTCGCGCTTGAACCGCTCGTCCGACGCGGACGTCGTGCTCCCAGTCGCGTATATGTCCCCGTTCACGTACAGTTTCTTCGACGTGTCCGCGTGCGCGCCCGCGACGGAGAGTAGGCCCTGAACCACCGTGTTCCCGCTCGCGGCGGTGATTTTAAACTTCTCCGAGCCGTCGGACGCTTTCACGGTGAAGTCGCCCTGCGCGCTCGTCGCGCCGGTGATGGTCGTCGCGCCCTGAGAAGACGACGCGGCGGTGATGCTTCCGGTCGCGTGCACGTCTCCGTTCACGTACAGTTTCTTCGACGTGTCCGCGTGCGCGCCCGCGACGGAGAGTAGGCCGTGAACCACCGTGTTCCCGCTCGCGCCGGCGACCGTCAGCACCGTCGCCGATCCGTCGGACTTCTTCACCGTGACGTCGCCCTTCATGACCGTCGCGCCCGTGATGGTCGTCGCCCCCGTGATGCCAGTCGCGCCATTGATGGTCGTCGCGCCCGCGGAGAGCGCCCCGGTCACGCTCGCGCTCGCGAGCGTCGCAGCGCCGGACACCAGAGTCCCGGTGACCGTGACCCCACCGCTGGCGAGCGCCACGAGGTTCGTCGCGCCGGAGACGCCGATGTTCGCGGCGGAGAACTGTACCGTCTCGACCTGGACGTACCCGTTAGTCGACGAGATGACCAGGGACGCGGGCGAAGCCGCCGTGTGCGTTATCGTCGTCGCCGCCTTCTCGAGCACGATGTTGTCCTTGAATGTGCTCTGCCCCGTGAACGTGGACGTCGTCTGGACCGCGAGCGTGCTCTGCGTGGACAGCGCCGCGGAGGATGAGAGCGTGCCCGTGACGTCGACGCCGGACGTAGACGTCGTCGATATCGTGCTCCCGCCGACGCTCACGGTCACGCCCTTGTCCGAGGACACCGCGAGATTTATGTTGCCGCTGGATGCGGTGTGGGTTAACGTGTCCGCCCCGGACAAAACCGCGGCGCGCGCGCCGCGGATAGAAGCGAGCGCTAGCGCGAGAAACAGGAGGACATGGTGCGCGCGGGGGGTCCGCGGCCCGCGCGGACGTGAGAGGTCGTGCGCTCGCGGCATCGTGCGTCGTGCGCGGCGACGCGATGCGGGCGGGCGCGAGCTTACGAATCAAACGTGTGTCCGAACGGGTCCTATAGACGGGCACCTGTTCGACGCGACCTTTGGGCACAGCAGGTCGTGTACGCAATTCGCACGTGTTTTCACAGCGTTTTTAGTCAGGAGCGAAAGTGTACAGTACGCGGTCGCGTAACGCACTTTTCGTTGACATGCGGGAAGAAGGCCTGGGAAGGGGTTTGGAGGTGATGCGAAAGGAAAGTGCGAAGGGTTCAACCCTTGAACTACCGTCGACGCACGCTCATTCGCGGGCTTAAATAAGGTTAGGCTGAAACGGTACGCGTGAGGCAACACCAACTCTTGTCAATCAATAACAATCAATAACACGCACGCGTAAACTCAAACGTCGTCCGTCACCTAGGCTTCGACTTGCTCCCCTTCGCCGCGTCCGGGGACTCGTTCCTCGCGTACTTCTCCACGTCCGAGCTCACGCACGTCCCAACCTTATCCCCTCTCAGCGCCCGCGCGATGTTCCCCTCCTCCGCGAGGTTAAACACGACCACCGGGATGTCGTTCTCCTGACACAGCGTGATCGCCGTCAGGTCCATGACGCCCAAACCTAACCTCTGAACCGTCTCGTACGTCAACGACTCGTACAGCTTCGCGTCCGGACACTTCACCGGGTCGCGGTCGAACACGCCGTCCACCTTCGTCGCCTTCAGGACGCACTGCGCGTTGATCTCCGCGGCTCTCAGCGCCGCGCCGGTGTCCGTCGTGAAAAACGGATTCCCCGTGCCCGCGCCGAAGATGACCACCCGCCCCTTCTCCAGGTGTCGAATCGCGCGACGGCGGATGTACGGCTCCGCGACTTCGGACATCGCGAACGCGGTCATCACTCTCGTCGGGACGCCGTTGCTCTCCACCGCGGCCTGGAGGTTGATCGCGTTCATGACCGTCGCGAGCATCCCCATGTAGTCCGCGCTCGCGCGATCTAAGCCTTTGCCCTCGTGCTGCGCGCCGCGGAAGAAGTTCCCGCCGCCGACGACGACGGAGACCTGCACGCCGGAGAGCGACGCCTCCGCGACCTCGCGCGCGATGTTTTGAACCACGGCGGGGTCGATCCCGAACCCGGCCTCCCCCGCGAGCGCTTCGCCGCTGACTTTCAACATGACGCGCTGCCACTTGTGCTTCGAGCGCCGCCCCTCGGGGCGGTCCAAGTCCACGTCCGCGTCGTCGCTCGACGCGAACACGCGCGCGCCGCGCGACGGTTTCGCGTCGCGTCGACGCGCGTGTGGGCGGTGCAGCGCCGCGGTCCCGCGCGCGCGGAACGACGTCGCGCGCGCCGGGGCGAGGCGCGCGGTTCGCGCGGACGCCGCGAGGGATGACGCGGCCATCGCTTTTTTCACGCTTTAATTTATCCCGGCGGCGGCCTCTTCCCCGCTCGCCTCTTTCGCTTCGCGCTCTCGGACGAAACCGACGGCGCGTCCCTCGACTTTGCGACGAACGAGGTCGCGCGCGCGTGCCCGTGCGCCGACGAAGTGCGCGGCGACGAGACGAGACGGCGCGGTTCTCCAAGCGGCGGCGGGCGTGGAAAACTATCTCAGCTCTCGCGGAAATTGGCTCGGTCTGCGTGGTATCGAAGTACATATTTTTTTGCTGAGAGCTCGCTTTGTATTCAAAGCACGGGTGCCAAGACGGCAGAAGCCGCGCCCGAGCGACGGCCGGCAGCACGCGAGGCGTCTCGTCGTCGTGTACCCGTGGAGAGAGTCCGTGTCGGGTCCCCGTTCGACGGCGCACGGCGCGCGGGTTCGCCTCGCGCGTCGCCTCGACGCGCGAGATCTGAGGCGACTCGTCACCGGCTGACTGGACGAGGAGACGCGAGGCGCGCCCAGGATAGGATGGACGTACCCGCGGGGGGGAAGCGCACGATGAGGAATAAGCGCAAGGCTCTGGATGCGGGCATCCAGGCGCAGAAAGCGGAGACCGCCGCGCCGGGTTCCGCGGAGGTGCGTCTCGCGACGCGACGACGTTTTCCCTCCGACGCGCGCGTCGGTGCCTTTTCCTTTCCTCTCTTTTCAAACGCGGCCGACTTGGCCTCGAATCTCGCGGTCGCTCACGCCCTAAACCCGTTGCATTCACCCTCACAGCGCGCCGCGTCGAAATCGATCGAGGTCCAGCGCGAGGAGGAAGTCTGCGGGAACGTCGAGGACCAGAAACGCGCGCTCGCGAGGGCGATCGACGCCTTGAAAGAAAACAGCAAGTCGCACGTCGAGACCGTCGTGAACGCCGCGAAGGCGCTCCACGCGATGCGGCCGTTCATTCTCGACGGCAGACACGCGAAGCTCGAGGACGTGACGCTCTTGGAGACGTACAGCAAAGAAGCGGTCGAGATCCTGCGCAAGGCGGTGAAGAGCAAGAAGCTCACGAGCACGGAGGCGAACTTAGCCGCGGTGCCGCGCGTCGTCGACGCGCTCATCGTGCACCCGCTCGCGGATTTCCACTCGCAAGTTACGATCACGATCGGGGGCGGGGACCGTCTGTTCGTCGCGACGAACGCGTTCGCGCACGAGGTTGGGCGCCGCGCGTGCGAGGTCATCACGAAACTCGTGATCAAGTCCCCGGATTTGAAGAAGATCGCGAGGGACGGCGACGTCGTCCCGAGCATCCGCCAACTTATGCTGCAACACGCGCATCGAGAGCTGAAGATGCAGAAACACGCCGCGGCGGCGCTGATCACTCTGGACGAGCACGTGGCGCTCGTGGAGGCGGTCAGGAAGGCGACGGAAAGCATGCTCATAATCGCGGGTACGGAGGTGATCGTCATCGGGGACCGACGGACCACGGATCGCGTCGGGGAGCTGAGGGAGATGCTCAGAAGGGACGTGCACGCGCTCGGGGAGCTCGCGAAACTAAACTACGCCGGCGCCGTCATCGAAGCCGGCGCGATCGACGTCATCGTCCCGCTGCTGCGCCTGAGCGCGGACACGAGCGAGTCGACGACGTCGTCGAAATCGTCGTGGACTCCGACGCAGTTCGCGGACGTGGAGAAAGAGGTGTGCTACGCCATCGGAGCGATCGCGTCGGATCCGAAACATCAACGCATGGTCGTCGACGCCGGCGCGGTGGAGAGCTTAGTCAACCTCCTCGGACGCCAGGCGCCGCACGCGCCCGTGGACCCGGTGTCGAGGCGAGGGGCGGATCTCGTGCAGGACGTAGCGAGGAAAGCCGCGGACGTGATCTCGAAGCTCGCGAACAAGAACGAGGACGTGAAGAAGCTCGTGAGGCGTGTGCGCGGCGTGGAGGCGATGCGTATGCTCTTAGATCGCAGAGACAGCAAAGTGCAACGCGCGGGGGCGAACGCGCTCATCACGCTGGACCATCACTTTCGATTAGTGAAAGACATCTTGGACATCAGGATGAAGATCCTGGCGGACCCGGACGACGACCGGTTGAGGGACCGTCTGAAGCAAGACGTCCGAACGCTCGCGGAGCTGTCGAAGGAAACGCAGCAAAACTCGGACAGCAGCGAGAACGTCGACGCGGTCGTGAACGCGGGCGCGGTCGAGGCGATCGTCCCACTGTTATCGATGAGCACGGAGATTGGCGAGAAGTGCACGCCGAACATCGGGGACATCGAGAAAGAAGCGTGCTACGCGATCGGGCTGCTCGCGTCGAAGGAGGATAATCAGAACCGAATCGCCGCCGCGGGCGCGCTCCCGGGTTTAGTCGCGCTCCTGAAACGGTACCCGCCGCAGCTGTCCGGGTCTATCCCGCCGTCCGTCGCTCGACGCGCCGCGGACGCGGTCACGAACTTGGCGCACGAGAACAACGACATCAAGAACCAAGTCCGAACGGAGGGGGGCATCCCGCCGTTGGTGTCCCTGCTCGAGACGCGGGATCCGAAAGTGCAACGCGCGGCGGCGAGCGCGCTGCGGACGTTGGCGTTCAAAAACGACGAGAACAAAAACCAGATCGTCGAGTGCGGCGCGTTGCCGATGCTCATCTTCATGGTCAGAAGCGAAGACCAGACGATTCACTACGAAGCCATCGGCGTCATCGGGAACTTGGTGCACTCGTCGTCGCACATCAAACGCCGCGTCTTGGACGAAGGCGCGCTGCAGCCGGTGATTTCGTTGCTCTCGTCCGAGTGCCCGGAGAGCCAGCGCGAGGCGGCGCTTCTGATAGGACAGTTCGCGACGACGGAGCCGGCGTTCAAGGTCAAGATCGTCCAGCGCGGCGCGGTGCAGCCTCTGATTCAGATGCTGAACAACACGGACCCGCAGCTCAGGGAGATGGCCGCGTTCGCGCTCGGACGCCTCGCACAAAACGAGGACAACCAGGTCGGGATCTGCCACGCGGACGGCTTGCGACCGCTTCTCGATTTGCTCGACTCGAACGCGGGGAACTTGCAGCACAACGCTGCGTTCGCGCTGTACGGGCTCGCGGAGAACCCGGATAACATCCCGGACATCATCATGCAAGGCACGGTGCAGCGGTTGAACGACGGCGAGCTCATCGTGCAAGCGTCGAAGGACTGCGTCGCGAAGACGCTGAAGCGCTTGGAGGAGAAGATGACCGGGCGCACGCTGCGGTATTTGATTTACATGATGCGCACGACGGACAAGGAGCATTCGGCGCGCATCGCGGTCGCGCTCGCCCATCTGTGCGGCGGCGCGGATAAAGAGCAAGAGAAGGGGGGTCTCGAGACGCTCTCGGATATCTTCATGGATCACGGCGGCTTGGAGATTCTGCTCGAGATGATCGCCCCGAAGCACTCGTCGACGCTGCCCAGCCACCTGCGCCTCTCGCCGAAGCCGCGGGATCAGAAGGACGCCGCCGCGGCGCTGTATAAGATTGCCGAGAAGATCACGCGCCTCGCCCCGGAGGAAGCCGCGCCGCTTCCCGCGACGCCGGAGACGCACCTGGAGGAGCACTTCGATAACCCCGAGCTCGCGGACCTCGTGTTCGAAGTCAGCGGCGAAGAGATGGACGACGCGGACGCGACGGACGAGGAGCGCGCGGAGAAGCGAACCTTCTACGCGCATCGCATCGCGTTCTCGCGAGCGTCCGACGCGTTCCACGACATGATCGCTCAAGGGAAGCGTCAAGACGAGGCGACGACGACGGGATCGGACGCCGACGCGAAGCGCGAGGGCGCGTGCAGAGTAGACATCAAGCACATCACCGTGGAAGCCTTCGAGGCGTTGCTGAAGTACGTGTACACCGGGCAGATCCCCCCGTCCAACGATCCCGAGCTCGGCTTCGTCCCCAAGCTCGCGTGCACGATGCTGAAGCTCGGGGAGAAGTACCAGATGCTCGGGCTGAAACGGCAGTGCGAAACCGCGCTCGCGGAGGACGTGAAAAACGCGGGGGTGAGCTTCGACGCGGTGAAGCTCATCAAGTTTTACGACCTCGCGATCGACCACAGGGCGGATAAGCTCGCGCGCGTGTGCGTGTTACACGCGCTAGAGCACCACGCGTCGATCATCAAATCTATCGGGCCGGACTCGTACTCGAAGCTTCTTCAGTGCATGGTGCCGACGATTCGCGAGCACTTGCACGGTATTTTTTACCGCGTCGGCTCCGCGCTCGACGCCGCGAACGCGCGATGAGCTCACGAACCCCGTCACGAGATGACGAGACGACGACAGACAGAACGCATAGAAACGAATAGCCATAAGCTGGTGCTTCTAACGAACGTTAAGTACGATAAAACTACTGCACTACCGCTACGCCACCTTCGCGCGTTTCGAATCGGGACTCTCGTCATCCGCCGCGAACGCGACGTCCTCCGTCAGCGTGAACGACAGACACAGCATGATCTTATTCGGAGCGACGTCCCGCACCTCGTGCACGCTCGCGTCTTTGATCGGTCCTCCTAAGTACCCCTCGCCGCGTTTCACGACGTCCGCGTGCGTCTCGTCCGCGTGCTTAAACGTGTACACGTGCACCCGAGGCAGGTTTCGTTCGCCCCAAACGCGTCTATCGAACGCGCCCTTGAAGACGTCCAAAAACTCGATCGCGCTCGCGGGGAGGTTCATCGTGACGTGGTCGAACACCGCCCCGGCGGGTGGGTCGCCGTCGTCGTCGTCGTCCCCGGTCGCCGCCCATCTCGCGACCGGCTTCTTTTCCTTCTCCTTCTTCCCGTCGTCCGCCGGCTTCCGCGCGTCTTCCTCCGGCGGCGGCCCCGGTCCGTACTTCAGCAGCGCGCGAATGAACGCCCGCGCGCACATGTTATAACACTTCACGCGCCCCTTCACCTTCGCCGCGCGTGCGTTTATCTTCATGTACTCGTAACACTTCGGGTTCAGATCGTTCGCGTACGTCCTGATCCCCGCCCTCCCCGCGGGCACGGCGAACGGCCCCACGCCCGCCATCGCGTCGCATAAAATCTCCCCCGGTCTGATGCTCTCCACCATCCGCTTGTGCTCCGCCTCCAGACGGCTGTTCCAGTACACCTCTCCGAAGTCGAGCTTGAACGGGACGCCGTGCTGCTTGACCTCCGTGACCAACGACGGCGACCCGGCGAGGAGCTCCCAGGTCGGGACCCTAAACTCGGACTCGATCGCGCCGACTTTGTTCACGATCGTCCTCAGCCTCGGGTTCTTGTCCAGGAGCACCCTCCCGATGACGTGCTTGTACTGCATCACGTCGTCCCTCAGGTTCAGATGCGCGATGTGTCCGACGGTCTCGAACGACCCGGGGACCTCGACGCCGTCAGGAAGCAGCGCGCGCAGGACGTGCTCGGCGTTGTAGTAATCGTACCCCAACCTGAGCTCGTGCGTCGTCAACGGGAGGTCGTCGAGCGCGAGCTCTGCTCTGAGTTCGGGCGATATCGACGGGAACGACGCGTCCTTGACCTCTTCTTTGAGCAGCAACAGGCGCGAGTTCGCCTCGTCCGTCGGGTCGTTCACCACGGAGCGCTGCCGCGGCATGTCGAGGACGAAGCCTTTCAGGTGCTTCATGAGCGCGTGACATCGCGCCTTGGGCACGCGCAGCGCCGTGAGCGTGATGCGAGTGTCGAACTTCGATTTGTCTATCGTCGCCTCCGGCGCGGGCGTCAGCCTCGTGAACTCCTCCGCCATCGTCGCCGTGCGCGCCTCCGACGCGCGGCGGGGAAGTGAGCTATCGTGGTTCGGTGGAGATCCGTCATCATAGCAATTTCTTCCCGAAACTGACGAGCGCGCGACAAACGAAACGAACGCCCGCTCTTCTCCGCGCGGGCGGGACGGGGTGGGCGAACGACACGAGAAGCCACCCGCGATGCAACGACGGTGCGTTCATCTAATAAAAGCCCGTCTATCTAATCCTCCGCCGCCTGGCGAACGAATGTACATCTCAACGAATCGAATCGCTCTGGCGCGTCGCGCGGCGCGGCTTCCCCGCCGCCGCGCGCTCGTCGCCGCGCCCCCCCTCCAAACCAACCCCCACCACACCGCGATGACGTTTAATCCATGATGAGGGACTTCTTCAGAAGCCTCCCGACGGTCTCCGACGGCTGCGCGCCCTTAGACAGCCACGCCTTGATCGCCGGCGCGTTCAGGTTGCTCTGTTTTCTTATGGGGTCGTACCACCCGAGCTCCTCGAGAGGCGCGCCGTCTCTGCGCTTGCGGCTGTCGATCGCGATGATGCGGTAGAACGGCGTGCGCTTGCGGCCGAGGCGCGTGAAGCGAATCTGCGGGGCGGGGGCGAAGCGAGGAAGAGGACGTCGGCGTCGGGTCGAGGGAGGAGGCGCTGGGCGTGTGAAAACCTGAAAGTAGGGTTTCTAGCGTCGCGTCGAGGCGACGCGGCGACGGAGACGCGGGACGCGGCGCGACGCGCACCTTCACCATCGCTTCGGTCTTGAGCGCGGGCCTCGGGACGACGACGTTGCTAGAGGGCGCCTGTTACACGAGGAGGGAGTCGGACGTCAGATGCCGTTCGCGGCGCGCATCCCGCGACGTCGAGGCCGGGAAAGTGGATAAATGTGAAGCGGAGCGAGGAATCGCGCGGATTCGCGGTCCGGAGACGCGACGCGAGGAAGGCGCGAGCACGCACCGCGGTGACGCGGAGACCCTGCGTGGACGCGACGTTGCGGCCGAAGCTCAGGGAAGCGGAAGTGGCGGACATAGCGAAGGCCATCTCGCCTGCGCGCTGCGTTGTGGCCCGTCTCTCCGCAGCGCGGTTCTCGTCTCGACACGGAGCTGAAGTCGTCATCGCGTTTTTCGCGTTTTAGCTGTCAATCCCCTTTAACCGCTCAACGCTCGACGTCGTGTCGAGGCCGTCGCCGATACCAGCGAAATTTGGTCGCGGACAGAAAGTCGCCCGTTTGAAAAGCAATTTCCTTCGTCAACGTCCTCGCACACGCCTCGCGCGCGGGGTCCCAGCGTCCGGCCGCGATGTCGTCCAAGCCGCCCGCGGAGTCGCCCGCGTCGCCATGGAAAGCCGCGGAGAAGAAGCAGGCGGACGAGAAAGCCGCGGCGGAGGAGTACGCCGAGGCCGCGCGAGTCGCCAGGGAGGAGCACATCGCCGCGTGTAAGATTCAAGCGCAGTTCAAGGGGCACTTCGTCAGAAGGGAGGTCGCGCTGAAGAAGAAGCGCGCGGCCGAGCACGCGGCGTACGAGAAGGGGTACAAAGAGCGCGAGGCGAGGATGGCGGCGAGGGAGGAGACGAAGGCGATGCTGAGAGAGCTCCCCGCCGCGGAGGTTGAGGATTGGCTCCGGCAGCAAGAGATCTCGAGCGCGGTGACTGTGCAGAAAGAGTGGCGCCGGCACAAGGCGAAGAAGCACGTCGAGCTCGAACGGAGGGAGCAAAACACCGCGGCGATCCGAATCCAAAAGAGCTTCAAGAAACACAAGAACGAGGTCGAGTCCGGGGCGAAGCGAAGCAACGTCTCGAAGGCGAGGGTGAACAAATTCATCGTCGAGCCGGACGCGTTGGACGTCGTCGCGTCCGTCGCCGCGGAGATGACGACCGAGGACTACGCCCCGCGGGTGATGACCTTAAAGCAGCAGTCCGTGGAATCGGTCATGGCGACGCGGAAGTTTGAGGCGGCGAGGGACGTCGCGGCGACGACGGCGGCGTCCGACGGCGTCACGATGGAGACGTTTCGCGCCGGCCGCGAGAAGACCCGGACGACGCTCGCGCGTTACCGCGAACAGACCGACGCGAGGGCGGAGGCGAAGGCGAAGCGAGACGCGATCTTCCGCGAGACGGAGAAGGTGTTCCGAGCGCAGCGCGCGCAGAAGCACCAGTCCCTCGCGGAGCTGAGCGGGTTCGCGACGCCGGCGTCGTTTGCTTTCCCGGCGGGGACGGATGAAAAGTCCATCGCGTTGAGGCATAAAGAAGCGCTCGACGCCGCGGACTGCGAGAGGAAGTGGTGGAAGCCGCTGCTGTCGCTGAACCGCGAGCAGAGGGTGCTGGACAAGCAAGAGGAGGAACGGAGACGGAAAGTCGGAGAGACGGGCGCGAGCGGCGGCGGCGGGAGCGGGCGCGGGAGCGGCGGAAGCTCTCCGGGGAGCGGCGGCTCAGGCTACGCCAACAACCGCACGAGGGCGGGCGTGAGGGACTCCGTCACGACCGCGACCGCGACGGAGGTGTACTAGGGTCGCGCGGCGTAGGGCGGCGTCGCGACGATGTGGTAGATGCGCCGTTGTATCATCGAAGGTGTGCGCGCGCGAAAAGCTCGCAAGACTACTGAGGGCCATTTCCACAAAAAAGTGCATCGGCGGTCAGTTGAAAGGGGACGCGATCAAATGTTGAAACCGAGCGGTGGGTGAAAAACGTCTGTTTAGAACGCACCTGACCGATCAAGCGCCTGTGGCAGATGACGTCGCCAGGTGGCAGCCGAGTGGTGGCGCATATTCGTCGCCAGTAGTCGTCCTCGGACCGTCGTCCGACGTCGCGCGCGGTCCACTTCGCCCCGCGCGACCGAACACGATGGCCGCCGCCGTCGCGGTGAGCTCGACGACCGCGCTCCGCCCCCGCGCGTCGCCCTCCGGCCGTCTCGCGACGCGCCGCGCGACGATCGCGAGCGCGTCGTCCGGCGAGGCGTCTCGTCGCTCTTCTATCCGTCGTCGCGCCGACGACGCCGACGAACCCGATGACGCGGCCGACGCGACGGCGTCCGGGCCGCCCGCGAGCGCGCCGACTCGCCGCGCGATGCTCACCTCCGCGGCCGCCGCGGCGTCGGCGATGATGCCGTTCGCGAGAGACGTCGCCGCGATCGCCGCCGGGGAGCCGCCGATGTACCCGGACGTCGTCACCATGCAAGAGGCGTTCTGGGAGAAGACGTCCAAGGCGGCTCACCCGGAGCGGTGGTACCCGTACTGGTGGGCGCTGCCTCTCGCGCCGTACGGAGGCAAGGCGACCGCGATGAGCGTCGCGCATCCCAACGAGGTGTGGTGCTTCGACCAGCTCCAGGGCTTGCTCGACGTCCTCGTGAACGTGCGCATGACCGTCGTGAGATTAAACGGAGGCGGTCTGTGGGTGCACAACCCGATCGCGCCGACCGCGGAGCTCATGTCCATGCTCGCGCCGATCGTGGACGAGCACGGGCCGGTGAAGCACATCGTCGTCGGCAGCGCCGCGATCGAGCACAAGATTTACTCCGGCCCGTTCAGTAAGAAATTCCCGAGCGCCGACGTCTGGATCCCGCCCAAGAATTGGACGTTTCCGGTGGACGTGCCCATCGACGCCTACGTGCCGTATTACCCGAGAGGGTCGCCGAAGACGCTGCCCGAGGACAGCGCGAGCGGCGTCGGGAGCGTGCCGTGGGGCGATCAGATCGAGCACAGTGTCATCGAGGTGGGCGGGAGCAGCTTGCGGAACTTCAAAGATCCGTGGTTCGTCGACACGGCGTTTTATTTAAAAAAGACGAAAACGCTCTTGATCACGGACGTCGTCATGAAAGTGAACCCGGACCCCGTGCCGGTGGCGACGATCAACCCGGAGCCGCTGCTCGTGCGCGGGATGGAAGGTCCGGACAAGATGCTGCCGAACACGCGAGAGGCGCGGAGCATGGGGTGGGGGAAGACGATCTTGTTCGGGCTGCTGTTCCAACCTGCGAGCGTGGACGTCAAGGTGTCGCCGGCGAGCGTGAACAAAGACCTGCTGGATAACTTCACGTGGGACGAGCGGTGGAAAGCGTCGTTTCAGAACTTGGTCGACAAGGACATCTTCGTGCCGCCGATTCTGCACGTGCTCGCGTTCCCGCGAAGGAGGGACGAGGTCAAGCGGTGGGCGGAGGGCGTCGCGGCGTGGGACTTTAACACGATCATCCCGTCGCACCTGGACGGGCCCATCGACGCGGGGCCGAAGGAGTTCGCCGCCGCGATCGACGCCGCGCTGACGACGGACCCGAGAGCGTTCTTCGGCGAGGACATCGAACCTCTGCTCGCGGTGGACAAGTTATCCCGGGATCTGAAGTCGTTAGAGGAACCGCGGCCGCTGACGGACGCGACGCCGATCAAATATTTCGTGAAGCCGGCGCCCGCGCCCGCGGAGGAGGCGAGCGCCGTCGAGGTCGCGTAGAGAGACGAGCGAGGCGAGGTGAGGGTGGTGGTGTGAAACGTCGTTTGTTCAGCCGTTACGTGTTACATCGTGTCGCTCTCGTCGTGTCTCGCACGTTCCGTCGCCGGCGCGTCGCGTCGTCGTCTCGTGGTACCGTTTCCGTTTCCGTTCAAAATAGTGCACGCTCAGAAGCTCTCGTCCGCGAGCGTCGCGCGCTGCCCCTCGGAGTACACGTCGCTGACCGCGCGGAGCCCGACCGCGTCCGCGAGGTTGAAGAGCTCTTCTTTCAGCGCCGCGGCGTCCTTGGCGTGCTCGCGCTCGGTACCCGCGATCGTCTCTTTCAAGACGTCCAGGAGCGACTCGCTCCGCGCGGTGAGGTCGGCGACGACCGAGCGCGCGGGGCCGAGGAGGACTTTCTTGCAGTGCGCGATCGCGCCCGCGGCTTGATCGCGCGCGTCGGTCGCGGCCTCCTCCGCGTCCTCGGCGACGACGTTCATGCTCAGAGCCGCGCGCTCCACGGTCGCGTCCGCGCGCGCGTCGAGCTGCCTCAGGACGTCCTTTATCGACTTTTCGCCCGTGGGGGCGTCGCCGTCGCCGTCGTGGACGTCGCCGAAGCTGAGGTCTTGCTCCGAGGACGGCGACGGCGGGGAGACGTCGCGGCGCTTCGCCGCGCGCGTCGCGCGCTTCGTCATGTAGCCCTGCTTTAACGGCACGTGCGGTGCGCGGGTCGCGCGGGGGGGTATGGAAACTTCGCGTTCCTTCTCGTGCGACGCGAAGCTTGAGATCTGGGACGGGGCGTTTAGGGTTGGCGCTCGTCCTCGTCGCCGCCGCCGCTCTCGCGCACTCCACCCCGCGCGCGATGGTGATCGACCGCCGCGCGCTCGGCGTCGCGTCCGCGACGGGCCTCGAGAGCCTCGCGGCGCTCGCCGAAGAGTCCTCGGCGCGCGGCGGCGACGAAGCGAAGGCGGAGTCGACGACGGCGGCGGACGCGACGTTTCCGCAAGCTGGCGTGCCTCTCTCGCTCTCCCCGGCGCACTGGCTCGCGGACGTCTTCACGAGTGCGCGCGCGCGCGCCTCGCCTCCATCTTCCCGCGCGCCGCGCCCTCCCCTCGTCCTCCGCGCGCGCCGCGTCTCGCGCTGTGACGAATGACGTCCCCGGTCCGGTCCCCTCCCCTCCCCTCCCCTCCCCTCCCTCCCTCGAACGCTCTCTTCTTCGCGGCAGTCGACGACAGCGACGTCCTCCTCGGTTCGTTCACGTGCGCGGTGCTCTCCGGCGTGATCGTCCAGGGGAAGATGTACGTCGTCCGCGGCGTCACCGGCGCGCGCGTGCTCTTCCACTCGAACATCATGACGATCGTCACCACGCGCGAGCTTCGCATGCGCGACGTCGAGAGCGTGGAGAAGATACAACGCGTCGGCGTCCTCGCGGCGATCGAGATAAAGGCCAGAGACGGCTCGAGGGAGACGTTCTGCTCGTTCCTGTTCAAAGAGAACGCGTACCGGTGTCTGAAGCAGGCGATGATCGAGGACGGCGGCGGCGCCAGGGTCGTCGACCGCGTCGCGACGGCGACGGCGACGGCGACGGCGACGGAGGCGGAAATTTCGGCGGCGGCCGAGGAGGCGTCGTCGTCGACGCCGCCGCCGCTTCTGACGCGTCGAAACAGCGCCCCTCAACTCTTCGGGGAAGAGGGTCGGCCACCTTCCTCCGTCGCCTTGAGAGACGGCGGCGGCGAGCGCGTGTACGCGAAGACGTTCCCGAGGACGAGCGCGAGCGCGCTGTTTCACGCGATGTTCGACGAGCGCGGCGCGACGTTCGCGAAACACCTGAGAACCAATTGCGGCGCCGTGAACGTGTCGTCGTCGCCGTTGATCGACATTCCGACGCGGCGTCCGCGCGCGCGCGCGAGCGAGCGCGTGATGACGTACAACGTCACGTTCCCCGCGTCGTGCGTCGTCACGGACACGCAGAGGTACGACGAGGAGCGCGACGGCGACGGCCGCGCGTTCGTCATGCGGTCGATCGCCGCGACGCGGGGCGTGCCGTACGCCGACGCGTTCATCGTCGAGACGCGCGTCATCGTCTCGGACACCGCGGCGAACGAACGCGACGACGAGGACGACGACGAGGACGACGGGGACGTGAACGGTGGTGGCCGCGGCTGCGACGTCGACGTGCGATGCGACGTCGAGTGGAGGAAGAGCGCGAACGCGGTCGTGAAGTCGCTCGTGGAAGGGAACGCGAGGGAACGGGTGAAGAAGAGCTTCCGAGCGTTCTTAGAGCAGGTCGAGGTCGACGCGGGGAGAGAGACGGGCGTCGTGGACCGAGGCCGAGGGAGCGTCTGGAGCCCGCGGCGGAATCGCCGGTCGCCGTCGCTCGGTTCCGTGAGGTTCGATCCGTCGCGGCCGCCGCCGCGCGCGGCGCCGCCGAGGGTCGCGTCCGCGCCCGGGACGGCGGCGGCGTCCACTCCACCTCGCAGCGACGAGTCCGCGACGATCCCGACGACGTGGTGGTCGCGGTGGCGGCGTGCGCGCGAACGCGAACGCGAACGCGTGGGGTCCGGGTCGCTCGCGCCGGTGGCGGCGGCGGCGTGCTTCGCGCTCGCGTTGACGCTCGCGCCGCTGTCGCTCTACCGCGCCGTCTTCGCGCTCGTTTTCGTCGTCGTCCTCGCGGCGAAGAGCGTGCGGGGCGCGGGCGGCGGCGCCGTCGGCGACCGCGACCGCGCCGCGCCCGGGTTCCTCGAGAGCGCCGTCGCGTCGGCGAGCGACGCGGACGCGCCGGCGACGCGACGTGCGGTGCGCGACGCGTTGCGGCGCGCGGCGAAAGACGACGCGCTTCTCGACGCGCTGTGCGAGGAGCTGAACCGCACGAGCGCGGAGCAGACGAGACGATGATTGATTTTGGTGATTGATTTTTGATATTCGAACGAGTCCTGCGCGAGTCGCGGGTGGCGGCTGGCTAGCGTTTCCCCTTCTTCGACATCATGAACTCCACCTTGGCGTTGCCGGATATTTTCGGCAGCGCGGCGACGGCGGCGCCTCCGAGCGCGGGGGCGCCGCCGATTCCGCCCGCACCGGCGCCGTCACCGGCGCCGTCGCCGTCGCCGTCGTCCTCCAACCCCGCGGTCGCGTACCGACTCACCGCGTCGGAGGACTGCCCCGCGTGGATCTTCCCGGACAGAACCACGTACGGGCTCGCCTGAATCTTCTGCACGTGTTTCATCTTGTCGATCGACCCGAGCGGCGTGTCCCCTTCCCTCGTCTTCTTCGCCTTGACCTCGTCTTGGTACGCCTTCAGTCGCTTCTCTTTTTTCGCCTTTCCGGGCTCGATGCCGTGGAACCGGTGACACAGCTCCCGGAACGCCTCCTTCGGGGTCATCTTCCTTCCGAACTCGTCGAACTTATCGAGGTGAAATTCAAACTTGTGCCCGTCGAATTCGCCCGAGGAAATCGCCGCCGCCTCCCTCGAGCGCTGCAACGCGAGCGGCTTCTTATCGTTCGTGCGGCCGTCCCACATCTCCGTCTCGTTGAGTTTTCCCGCCTGTCTCATCATCTCCAGCGTCGCGGCGATGCCGCCTCGCGTCGCGGTGCTGCCCACGTCGCTGATGGCGCCGAGGTTGCTCGCGCGCGCTTCCGTCGCTTCCGTCTCCGCGTCGTCCGAGGGCGGCGGCGGCGGCGGCGGTGGCGGCGGCGGCGGCATCCCGTCGTGGTCCATGTCGTCGTCCCCTCCCGCTCCCGCTCTGGGCGGCGGCGGCGGCGGCGGCACCGGGGGCATGTCTCCCTCGTCCATCGCCGCACTGGGCGCCGCCGCGGGCTGCTCCTTCGCCGTCTGCTTCCTGACTTCCACGCCGATGCCGTGCACGAACTCTTGCGTGTCGCTGAAGACGACGTCCCTCCCTGCGGCGCCGCCGTCGCCGTCGCCGTCGCCGGGGGCGTCCATCGCGCGCCTCGCCGCGGCTTCTCTGACAACCTCCTCGCGCGCTTTCGACGCGTCCTTCGCCGCGGCGACTCTCCGGCTGCGCGCGAGCGCGCGCGCGAGCTCTTCGTCCTCCGCGTCGTCCTCGCCCGCGTCCCCGGCCATCTCGGCTAAGATTTTTTCATCCGTCTTGAGCTTCGCCTTGGTCATCGCGGCTTCGAACCGCATGTCCTTCTCCTTGCGCTCCGCCTCCGCCTGCGCCTTCATCTCCTCGCCGCGTTTCTTCCTGTTCCCGAGCTCGCTCGTCCCGGCCGCGATCGCCTGCGCTTCTAAGATCTTCACGAAATCCTCCTCGGGCTCTTCTTCTCTCTTCTCTCTGAGTTTCTTCCGGCGTTTCTTTTTAGGCTTGTTAAACTTCGCCGCCGCCTGCGCTTCAACCTCCGCGGCGGTCATGAAATCCTTCCCCCGCGTCTTCTCGAACGTCGCCGTCTCCTCCGTCGCGTTCACCGACACGCCCCCCAAACTCGCGGCGAGCTTCCTCTTGATCTCCTCCTTACGTCGCAGCTCCGCGGCGGCCACCGCGCCGCCGTCGTCCAACGTCAACCCCTCCGCCTCCGTCGTCTCGTCGTACTTCCCGAGCACGGTCTTTCCGTTCGCGTCGTTCGCGTCGTCCTCCTCCCCGAACGGGTTCTTCGGCGTCTTCTTAGACGCCGCCTTGCTCTTCTCTCTGCGCTTGTTCTCCGCGAGCAGCACGTTCTCGAGCTCGTCCGTCTCGTCGTTGATCGCCGAGCGTCTCTCGTCCAAGATGGACGCGTCCTTCAACGTCATCACCACCGTCTCTCCCTCGCGCACCTCGTCCACGCCGTGGCCAACCTTCATCCCGGCGAGGTCCTTCGCGGTGTACGCGGAGGACTTCGATTTGTTCGCGCCGAAGGAATTGGGTCCGTCTTCTCCGAGATCTTCGTCGTCCTCGAGGTCCTCCGCGTCGTCGTCTTGCTCGGCGAGTTTCTTCGCGAGCGCCTCCGCCTTGGCGCGATCTTCCGCGCGCTTCTTCTCCTCGATCGCGCGCGACTTGTTCACCCAGCTCGCGAGGTCGTCGTCCTCCTCGTCTGGTGCGTCGCCGAGCTGCTTCGTCGCCTTGTTGCGCTGGTCCATGAGTCGTCGCTCTTTCGCGGTCGCGATCCGCTCGCGCACCGCCTCCGTCTCCTTCTCCGCCTCTCGCTCGCGTCGGATCTGGAGCGCGGCCTCCTCGTCGTCGCGGCGGGCTCTCTCGCGGTCGCTGACGCCCTCGCGGAGGGGTTTCAAGCCGAGCTTCTCGCGGACTCTGCGTCGTTCGTCGAGGTGGGGGTGG
>MDSW01189570.1_pt1 | contig 18603 bp, 18 predicted proteins | sample 811171 | NCBI WGS metagenome assembly MDSW01 (sample SAMN05326641, study PRJNA326480) | marine metagenome | isolation source: seawater | place: Atlantic Ocean: North West | collected 2012 | reverse complement strand
TTACCCAATAATACATGGTTATCTACACCACTTCGTGAAGCCATAAAAAAAACACTTAATAACGGCTGCCAAGCGGCATTATTTCTAAATCGTAGGGGATATGCTCCTTTAACAATCTGTAGAGCTTGTGGATATCGCTTAGAATGCCCTAATTGCTCAGCCTGGCTAGTTGAACATCGCAGTAAAAACACTCTAAATTGTCACCATTGTGGGTATATAGAATTACGTCAAAATAAATGTAAAAAGTGCGGGGAAACTGGAAAATTATCGCCATGTGGTCCTGGTGTAGAAAGGTTAGCTGAAGAAGTAAAATCTCTCTTCCCAGATGCCAAAATTGATATAGCTACAAGTGACACCATGGTAAGCCCCAAAATAGCTGAAAATTTAATAAATAGTATAGAGTCACTTCAGACAAACATCATTATTGGAACCCAGGTTATTGCTAAAGGGCATCATTTTCCTATGCTTACTTTAATTGGTGTAGTTGATGCTGATCTTGGGTTAATAGGGACTGACCTAAGAGCTGCTGAGCATACCTACCAACTACTTAATCAAGTCTCTGGTCGAGCTGGTCGAGCTAAACACTCTGGCCATGTTATGCTTCAAACTCATATGCCAGAACACCCCGTAATGAATGCTTTAATTAATGGAGAACGCGAAGTATTTCTCAGAGAAGAAGCTGCTGCGCGTGAAAAATATTTTTTGCCCCCATATGGGCGTTTAGTTGCACTAATATTTTCGGGAACTGTCGAAGTCAATGTATTGGATACTTCAAGGCTTTTTGCATCTATAGCCCGCTCTAATATGGCAAATAACCCTGAAATATCTATACTAGGTCCTGCCCCAGCATTTCTTTCATTTTTAAGAGGAAAATACAGATACCGCGTTTTGGTAAAAGGAGCCCAAAACTGTTATCTTCAGAAGCCTATTAAGACCTGCTTGATTAAACTTGGAAAAACTCCTGGTGTTAGAGTTCAAGTTGATGTAGACCCGCACTCTTTCTTATAATCTGCTTACTAATAATGCTGCTTAAAAAATAAAAACATTTCCTTATCAGAGTTAGTTGCACGGAAAGTATCAGTATGCTACCTATCCCCTGTCTTAGGAGTACGTTGTGCTACTTTGGTTTTACAAATAGTAAGATTTCAGACCTAATTTCTCGCCTAATTCATAATGGCGTGACAAAGGGAGACGGAATTAAGTGACTGCCCAAACAACAGGCTTAAGTAATATTGCCGAGCGGTATGCAACTGCACTTTTCGAATTGACGCTTGAACGCGGCGAGTTGGAAGTAGTGCTCTCTAACCTTGAATCTCTAGGAAGCCTCTTATCCTCTTCAGAGGATCTTGATCGATTGACTAGAAGCCCTGTAATTAGCAGGAAAGATCAAGGGGCCGCGATAGATGCAGTATGTGAAAGTCTTCAACTTTCAATTCTTGTAAGGAATTTTTTGGGAGTAATGGCCAAAAAAAGACGCCTTTTTGTCCTTACAACAGTCATCGCAACATTTCGTCATAAAGTAGCAGAACATAAAGGCGAGGTTGCAGCTGAAGTCACGTCTGCTCACCCTTTAAAGCCCGAGCAAGAATCAGCAGTTCGTGAGGCGCTTAAAGATGTTGTAGGACGTGACGTAGCACTCGAGAAAAAAGTAGATCCGTCTATTATTGGCGGACTTATTATTATGGTTGGTTCTAGAATGATAGATAATTCGATACGTACCAAGCTGACGAATATAGAGCTTGCGATGAAAGGGACTTGACGATGGATATTGGAGCAGCCGAAGTATCGGCAATTCTGAAACAGCAAATCGCCGATTTTGGCACAGAAGCTGATGTTGCTGAAGTTGGACAGGTGTTATCAGTTGGTGATGGAGTAGCACGTGTTCATGGGCTAGACAATGTCCAAGCCGGAGAAATGGTGGAATTTCCGGGCGGTATCAAAGGAATGGCCTTAAACTTAGAAACAGATAATGTTGGTGTTGTGATTTTTGGTGAAGATAGGGATATCAAAGAAGGTGATGTTGTAAAAAGAACTGGGGCTATTGTTGAGGTACCAGTTGGAAAAAGCTTACTGGGTCGTGTGGTGGATGCACTAGGCAACCCAATAGACGGCAAGGGTGCAATTGAAAGTGAAGAACGTAAGCGGGTAGATGTAAAAGCTCCAGGAATTATTCCTCGACAATCAGTTAATGAGCCTATGCAGACAGGGCTTAAAGCTTGTGACGCCCTTGTTCCAGTCGGAAGAGGTCAAAGAGAGCTAATAATTGGCGACCGACAAACTGGAAAAACTGCAGTAGCGGTTGATACAATTATCAACCAAAAATCAGTTAATGCTAGTGGGGATGAATCAAAGAAATTATACTGTATTTACGTAGCAGTAGGACAAAAACGCTCTACAGTTGCTCAATTAGTTAAAACGCTTGAGGAGCAGGGCGCTATGGAATACTCCATCGTAGTCTCTGCTACTGCTTCAGAACCAGCTCCTCTTCAATTTTTAGCTCCATACACAGGATGCACTATGGGTGAATATTTCCGTGATAACGGGATGCACGCACTTATTATATACGATGACTTATCTAAACAAGCTGTAGCCTATCGCCAGATGTCTCTATTGCTTAGGCGTCCCCCTGGCCGTGAGGCATACCCCGGAGATGTATTTTATTTGCATTCTAGGCTCTTAGAACGTGCTGCAAAGATGAATGAGAATCAAGGCTCAGGGTCGTTAACCGCCTTACCAGTAATAGAGACACAAGCAGGAGACGTTTCAGCATATATTCCAACAAACGTCATATCAATTACTGATGGTCAAATATTCCTTGAAACAGAACTTTTCTACCAAGGCATTAGACCAGCTATCAATGTTGGGCTATCAGTTAGTAGAGTTGGTTCCGCAGCTCAAATAAAAGCTATGAAATCTGTTGCTGGAACAATCAAATTAGAGCTTGCTCAATATAGAGAAATGGCTGCTTTTGCCCAGTTTGGCTCAGATCTTGATGCCGCCACACAAAGACTATTAGCTCGTGGTGCAAGACTAACTGAATTGCTAAAACAAGGACAATACCAACCTCTCCCTGTAGAAGAGCAGGTAGTGGCCATCTTTGCGGGAGTTCGCGGATACTTGGATGGAATAGAAACAACTGACGTTACAAGATTTGAGCAAGCTTACCTAAGTGAAGCACGCTCTAGTGCTCCTGAAGTATTAGCTGATATTAAGAATACCGGAGCACTTAGTGAACAAAGTGAAAAAACACTCAGTGAAATTCTAGACAAATTTGTTAAGTCCTTTACATAATTTTACTCCAATCGAAATAATATACCATGGCTAGTCTTAAATCACTCCGTCTTAGAATCAATAGCGTGAAACAAACGCAAAAGATTACTTCTGCTATGAAGCTAGTCGCCGCCTCTAAGTTGCGAAGAGCCCAAGAAGCTGCAGAAGCTGCCAGACCTTATGCCGAAAGAATGGAAAGAATGCTTGGGAGTTTAGCAATGGCTATGGCAGGTCGAGAAGACGCCCCGCGCCTATTAGCTGGAACTGGAGATGACCAAACCTATCTATTATTAGTTTGCACGGCAGATAGGGGGCTTTGTGGAGGCTTCAATAGTTCTATAGTTCGCGGAGTTAGGCTAAAAGTTCAGGAGCTACAAAATTCTGGAAAAAACATCAAAATATATACTGTAGGAAGAAAAGGACGAGAACAATTACGCAGGGAATTTGGTGAGTTAATTATTGAACATAAACAAGGAATAGGTCGTCGTGGACCTGAGTTTTCAGAAGCTGAAGTTATAGGAGAACAAATAACATCAATGTTTGAAGATGGTCAATTTGATGTTTGTACCGTAGTATATAACCGCTTTCAATCAGTAATGAGTCAAATAGTGACTTTTCAACAACTTATCCCCTTTACATCAGAACAGGACAAAAATAAGGATGAAGGAGAGTTAGAGACTTCGGATTCAGCCTATGACTTTGAACCAGATGAAACGCTAATTCTTGAGGATATCCTCCCACGAAACCTTGGAGTTCAAGTTTTTAGGGCCCTCTTAGAAAATGCTGCAAGTGAGCAAGGCGCAAGAATGAGTGCGATGGATAATGCAACACGAAACGCTGGTGAAATGATAGAAAAAGTAACTTTAGAGTATAACAGGTCACGTCAAGCACAAATTACCAAGGAACTAATTGAAATTGTCTCAGGTGCTGAAGCGCTTTAACTAAATATTAAAATGCACCTAAGATGGAAAATAAAAAAATAGAGCAACAGGAATACGACAATGGCTAGTAAAAATATAATCGGTAAAATAAGCCAAGTCATGGGCGCGGTGGTAGATGTTCAATTTGATGGAGATCTTCCAGCGATTCTTAATGCACTTCACGTAGAAAACCAAGGCAACAGGTTAGTCCTTGAGGTGGCCCAGCATTTAGGCGAAAACACTGTTAGATGTATAGCAATGGATACTACTGAGGGATTGGTCCGAGGTTCAGAAGCAGTAGATACAGGAGCAGGTATTTCAGTGCCAGTAGGACCTGAAATGCTTGGACGAATTATTAATGTCGTTGGTGAACCAATTGACGAGCGGGGGCCGGTAAATACTCAACAAACATTACCTATACATGCTCCAGCTCCTGAATTTGTAGATCAATCTACAGAATCAGAAATGCTTGTAACTGGGATCAAGGTAGTTGACCTTTTAGCACCATATGCAAAAGGAGGGAAAATCGGACTTTTTGGCGGTGCTGGCGTTGGAAAAACAGTTCTGATTATGGAATTAATTAATAATATTGCTAAAGCTCACGGTGGATACTCAGTTTTTGCTGGAGTTGGCGAAAGAACCCGTGAAGGTAATGATCTATATCATGAAATGATAGAATCAGGAGTTATAGATCTAGAAGGTGACTCATCTAAAGTTGCCTTAGTTTACGGGCAAATGAACGAACCTCCTGGTGCTCGTGCTCGTGTAGGTCTTACTGGGCTAACTCAAGCTGAGTATTTTCGCGATGCTGAGGGTCAAGATGTTTTATTATTTGTAGACAACATATTTCGTTTTACCCAAGCTGGCTCTGAGGTATCTGCCTTACTCGGTCGCATACCATCGGCTGTGGGCTATCAACCAACTCTAGCTACAGATATGGGTACTCTGCAAGAAAGAATTACTTCAACTCAAAAGGGCTCAATTACATCAGTACAAGCGATTTATGTTCCAGCAGATGATTTGACAGACCCAGCACCTGCAACATCCTTTTCACATTTAGATGCAACAACAGTGCTATCGCGTCAGATTGCAGAATTAGGTATTTATCCTGCAGTAGACCCTTTAGATTCAACTTCTCGCATGCTTGACCCAAGAATAATTGGTGATGAACATTATGAAGTTGCACGAGAGGTACAAAGAGTTTTACAAACATACAAATCATTGCAAGACATTATTGCAATACTTGGAATGGATGAACTCTCTGAAGAAGATAAGCTGACAGTATCTAGAGCAAGAAAAATTCAGCGTTTTCTTTCCCAACCATTCTTTGTTGCAGAAGTCTTCACCGGTTCACCAGGTAAGCTAGTTGATATTAAAGATACAATATCTGGCTTTAAAGCAATTTGTAATGGTGAATACGATGACCTTCCAGAGGCAGCATTTTATATGGTTGGTGGTATCGATGAAGTAATTGAGAAAGCTAAACAAATGGCGGCCGAAGCAGCTTAGTAAATCCTCTGGGAGAGCAAAATGGCTGATACTATTCAATTTGAGTTAGTTGCACCTGAAAACCTCATTTTTACAGGAGATGTAGAACTTGTTGTAGTACCTGGTTCAGAAGGGGATTTTGGAGTTCTACCGGGACATGCAAATATTATTTCTACAGTTCGACCGGGTGTAGTTGAAATTCATGAAGCTGGCGAGGTAAAAGAACGCTATTTTGTGGCTGGCGGCTATGCTGAAGTTACTGCAGAGAGGTGTACAATCTTATCAACTGAAGCATTACCATTCTCTGACTTAGATGAAGATATTGCTAAAAAAAGAATTGAAGAGGCTGAAGCTGATATCAAGAAAGCAGATACAGATGCTGAACGAGATCGAAGTGAAAACTCATTAAATATTGCTCGAGCAATGCTAGAAAATGCTCAAAATTAACTAATTTTGTGAATTATTCACCTTTTTTTTACACTTTAGTGCTTTTAAGTCGTAGATACACTTGTCGTACTCACAACTTTTCCTATAATCCGCTCCCTATATCTTTGCTAATAAAAGGTCCTGGCATAAAAAACAGGTTTTTTTTACGTTTGCTTTTAAAATCTGTGAGATAATTGGTGGAAGCAGATGGAACATTGGACATTAGATGACATATGTTGGAACGATTTTGATGAGTCACTAGTAGACCCTAACATCGTTACCGTAGTCAAAGCAGCAAGTATGGTTGAATACCATAGTGAAGACTATGGAGACTATCTCTGTAGTGTTTTTTCTGAAGATCAGAGTTTTTGTCAGGCAGCACGCCAATGGGCAAAAGAAGAAGTGCAACATGGAAAAGCCCTTAAACGTTACGCAGAAATGGCTGATCCTGATTTCGATTTTGATTCCACCTTTGCTAGATTTATAAAAAACCATCAAATTAAAACCGATGCAGATGAATCTATTCGTGGTTCTCGATGTAGTGAATTAGTTGCCCGCTGCATAGTAGAGGTAGGTACATCGGCCTACTATAGTGCCTTAAGAGACTCAACATCAGAACCAGTTCTTCGCGCAATTTGTAAAAACATAGCTGCAGATGAATTTCGTCATTATAAACTCTTCTATAATAATATGAAGAAATATCAAAAATCTGAGAAAGTTGGACTATTTTCTCGCCTCATCACCGCAACTCTTCGCCTAGCTGAGGCACAAGATGACGAACTTGCATATGCCTATTATTGTGCATCAAATACATCTGATCCCTACGTTCGCTCCACTTTTACAAGTGCGTATGCAAAACAAGTATTTCCCTTATACCGTTATGAACACGTCAGGCGTGGTCTGGGCATGACTATGAAAGCTGTGGGGGTTAGACCACAAGGGCATATTGGTAAGCTTGTTACATTTGTTGGCTGGTCTGCTTTTCGCGGTTATACCAGACACTTAGAAAAAAAAGCAGCTTAAAAACAAAAACACTCTGGATTAATGATTTATAATTAATAAAACTAGTCTACGTAGTTAAATAGAAAGCTTTTCAATACCTTTCATCTTTATATTCAACAGTATTTCAGAAAATTCTTCAAAGACTATCGCGTAAATTGATTTTTTAAAATCGACTATCTGATCAGATAATTTTTCTGGGCTCATCCAACACCATGAAGCAAATTCAGGATTCTTGGTATTCACTTCGATTTCAGAATCAGAAGCATTAAACTTAAATGCAAACCAACGTTGTTTCTGTCCTATAAACTTGCCCCCCATTACTCTCTTTGCCAAATTATCTGGAAAATCGTATGAGAGCCAATCTTTAGATACACCAACAACTGATACCATATGAGACTTTATACTAGTCTCTTCTTCGAGTTCACGATATGCAGCTGATAAAGTTTCCTCTCCATAATCAATACCTCCCTGAGGCATTTGCCAAACATCTAAAGCCATATCTATGCGCCGCCCAGCGAATACGTCCCCATTAGCATTAATTAAAACTATCCCGACACCTTTTCTATACAAAAGATTCACCACTTAGTATTTATTTGTAGCTGATAAAAGTTTAAAGCCACGAAGAAGATCTAATGCCCTAAGAAGCTGATAATCTTCAGCCTTTATATTCTGATTGTTTATTTTGGAAGTTCTAATCTCTTCATCATCAGTTACTTTTGTTTTTTCTTCATCTATAGGAATAGTTTTAATTGCCTCTAGACTCCCACGCAAATCTGACTCTCGCTGACTAGCCTCAGATAGCTTTTCTATACGTGCAGGCTCCACAATAATATCAGGATCAATTCCTTTTGCCTGAATCGACTTTCCAGAAGGAGTAAAATAGCGCGCTGTAGTAAGGCGAATTGCTCCCTCCTCCTTAAGCGGTATAATAGTTTGCACTGACCCCTTACCAAAAGAGCGCGTGCCAAGAATTACTCCCCTCTTATGATCTTGTATAGCACCTGCAACTATTTCCGAGGCTGAAGCTGACCCTCCATTAATTAATACTACTATCGGAAGACCATTAGATAAGTCTCCTTCTCGAGCATTAAATCTCTGAATGCTATCACTACGCCTGCCCCTAGTTGATACAATTTCACCTTTATCAAGAAAGCTATCTGCAACTGAAATTGCTTGATCTAGTAGACCGCCTGGATTATTTCGTAAATCAAGAACTAACCCTAACAATAGCTCACCTTGCGATTGCTGAATTAGGCTTAGAGACTTTTTAAGATCATCAGTGGTTCTTTCTGAGAAAGAGGTGATTCTAACATATGCAATATCAGTTCCCTCAAGGCGAGTTTTTACAGATCCAATCTTAATTTTGTCTCTTACAATTGTGAGGTCAAATGCAGCGTCTGAGCCAGGTCTTTGTATAGTTAAAATAATTTTTGTATTAATTAAACCACGCATTAAATCGACTGCCTCACTAAGTGACATGCCTAAAATAGGCTCTCCATCTAAATGGGTTATAAAATCTCCAGCTTTTACTCCTGCTCTATATGCAGGAGTATCATCGATTGGAGCTATTACCTTTACGAATCCTTTTTCCATTGTAACTTCAATTCCTAGCCCACCGAATTCACCTCGAGTTTGGACTCGCATTTCTTTTAAATTTTTTGGATTTAAATACTTTGAATGAGGATCAAGAGAATTTAACATACCATTGATAGCTGCTTCTATTAAATCAGCGTGATCTTCCTCTTCAACATAATCACTTTGGACCTTTTCAAATACATCACCAAATAATTCTAATTGTTTATATGTATCAGCGTTTAATATTTTAGGTACGAAAACCAAAGTAAGAAATATTAAAACTATAATAGGACTAGTAAACATAATAATAAAATTTCTTCGCATAATCTCACTCAATTAAAGATAGAAAATAATGATTAAAAAATATTCACGTTTATAAAGTTTAAGTTTTGCTTAAAACTGTTAGTTTTTAGAAGTTAAAATCAATATCAGACACATACTTTAGTAATTGATTAATACTGGTTTCAGCTTTCATTTTAGTAACTAAATTTCAAATACTATTGTTTCAACCATTTCAAGAATAATTATTAGTTGAATAAAAGTTAGATAATAGTCTTGTTTTCAAGACATGATCAATAGAACTTAAGCATCTATGAGAGAGGTTCCCGTCATTTCTTGAGGCTGATATAATCCTAATAATTCTATAATTGTAGGTGCGATATCACATAATGAACCGCAAGACCTAACGGATATTTTCTTTTTGTTTTCGCTTACTATTACGAAGGGAACAGGGTTTCTAGTATGAGAAGTGTGTGGTTCTCCAACACTATTTGACATTTCTTCAACATTTCCATGATCAGCAGTAATTAATAGAGCACCACTTGTATCTACTATTGCTTTCAAAAGTACACTCAGGCATTTATCCACAGCTTCGACTGCTAAGGTAGCTGCTGCTAAATCCCCTGTATGCCCAACCATATCTGCGTTTGCAAAATTTACTGCAATAAAATCAAATTTATTATTTCTGATACAATGATTGAGTTTTTCGGCAACCTCGAACGCAGACATTTCCGGCTGAAGATCATATGTTGCTACGTTAGGAGAAGGGATTAAAATTCGTTCTTCGCCATAAAATTCATTCTCCTCTCCTCCATTAAAGAAAAAAGTTACGTGGGCATATTTTTCTGTTTCAGCAATTCTTAACTGCTTTAAGCCAGCACATGCTATAACTTCACCTAAAACATTTGATATAGCAATTGGATGAAACATATTATCCATTACCTTATCTAATTCTGACGAGTAACTGCACATACCAAGTACTGAACTAAATTTAGGGATATAGTCGCGTGAAAAATGACTAAAGTCTGGCATCACTAGAGCTGTAGCAATCTCTCTAACACGATCAGCACGAAAATTTGCTATTAGCAAGCCATCTCCATCTTTAATACCATTGTAACCACCTAAAGCAATGGGCTCTATAAATTCATCTGATACGCCTGATGCATACATTTTAGAGATGTGATCATCAGCATCTGAGCTTGTATGATTTTCTTTGTTTCCATACACTAAAACACTCCATGCTTTAAATACACGTTCCCATCGATTATCTCTATCCATTGTCCAGTAACGACCAGTTATACTAGCAATAGTCACTCCTTTTAACCCGCTAATACTTATCTTAAATTTTCTGATATATTCAACGGCTGAATAAGGTGGTGTATCCCTTCCATCAAGAATTACATGTACACATACTTGAATATTTTTAGATTCTAAAATCTTACAAATCTCTACGATGTGATTTTGGTGGCTATGCACTCCACCGGGAGACAGTAATCCTAATAAATGACATGTACCATTTTTTTCCTTAATTTTAGAAATATGGTCTTTTAATTGAAGGTTATTATAAAGCTGCTTCTCTTTTATAGCATTATCTATGCGAGGTAGGTCCTGAAGCACAACTCTACCTGAACCCATACTCATGTGCCCTACTTCTGAATTTCCCATTTGACCCTCTGGAAGTCCTACGGCAAGTCCAGAAGTCAATAATTCTCCATTTGGATAATTTTTAAGTATTTTATCCCAAACAGGTGTTTTTGCATTTGAAATAGCATTATACCTATTCTTAGGAGCGTTTCCCCAGCCATCGAGGACACATAATATCACAGGTCCTGAAGCTGTTTGGGTCATATTTCTATTCCTATATTTTCTAAATTGAATGGCTAATTAGATAAACTATGATTGTATTTCTAAAAACTTAACATCAGCACAATGAAACAGCTACTCCGAAGTAATAACTCTTTGGGTGAAAAAGAATTTATAGTCTGTGGTAAGGGTGATTATTAATAATACTTGCAGCACGCCAAAGCTGTTCAGCTAACATTGCCCTAACCAGCATATGAGGCCATGTCATACTGCTAAGTGAAAGTATTAGATTAGCTTTTTCCAGTACATTTCGGTGTAGTCCATCTGCTCCACCAATTATAAATGCCAGTTCTCGGTCCCCAATATCACGCCAATTTCTCAAGTTATCTGCAAACTCTACACTGGTGAATGCTTTACCAGATTGATCAAGAACAACTACTTTTGCTTTATCTGGTAAAGCCGAAATAAGCTTTATGCCTTCTTGGTTTTTTCTTTGTGATACTTGCAGCTTTGCACCTTCTTGTATTTCTAACAATCTAACTTCCCAAGAAAGACGTTTAGTGTATGTATTAAATAAATCTTGATTAGGGTCTCTACGCCACTTACCAACAGAAATAATCGTTATCCGCAAACTGGCATTTGAAGTTTTTGAGCGTTTTGAATACATGGAAAATTTTATTTATTAGCAATAGGTGTCTTATCTGAAGGCATCTCTGCTAGCCACATTTTTTCCAAATTATAGAAAATTCTTACCTCTGGTCTAAACAAATGTACTATAACATCACCCGCATCCATAAGGACCCAGTCTCCAGTCTCCTCTCCTTCTACTGATACTGACTTTAAACCAATTAATTTAAATAGGTCACGTAATTTTGATGCAAAAGCTCCAACCTGCCGTTGCGAATTTCCAGTCGCTAAGATCATATAATCAGCAATAGATGACTTACCAGATAAGTTTATTGTTACGACATCCTCCGCTTTTGCATCTTCAAGTACTACTTGTATTGAATTACAAACAACATGGGCTTCTTTACTTGTCATAGCTAATTTTTCCGTATTTAACATAACTTTATAATCCCATTAATTAGATATGTATTTTTTAGCTTTAATATTCTTGCCTGAATACCGAATAAAAGTAGAAGACATTGCATTAAGCGGACAAAAAATATAGACCCAAGATGGTGGATGCATATCAACCAAGAGCTCCGCCTCACGATCTGGGCGTCTGTAACGATCAAATTTCTTTGCTGTCTTAGAAACGGATAATTGGTTGGCATATGGCCATCGATCAAATATTGCTATTGGAACCAGATTAAAAATATTTGACCAATTTTTCCAATTACTCATTTCAGGAAGTAAGTCTGCTCCCATTAGCCAAATAAATCGGGTATTTGGATATTGTAGTTTTAATTTCTCTAGTGTTTCCGAAGTGTAACAGGTACCTATTTTATTTTCTAAATCACATACACGAATCCTTGGATCATATTTAATAGAGTTAGCATGAGACATCCTATTATTATAAGAAGCCATTCCTAATTTTGACTTTAGAGGGTTTTGAGGAGAAACAAGCCACCAAACCTGATCCAAACCCAAGCGGTTAAGAGCTTGCTTACTAATATGTAAATGCCCTGAATGTGCTGGATTAAAAGATCCTCCTAAAAGACCCACACGCAGACCTCTGCGACGGGTTTTTTTTATGTTATTTATAACCGGTCGATTTACTGATCTAACTATGGGTAAAAGTCTAGTCAGGGGCGCACCTGACCGCTACCACGGACCTTATATTTATATGTTGTCAGTTGTTCTACTCCAACAGGCCCACGTGCATGTAGTTTTCCAGTAGAAATCCCTATTTCAGCTCCCATACCAAACTCTCCGCCATCAGCGAATTGTGTTGAGGTGTTATGCATAACTATACCACTATCAACTTCGTTCATAAATTTAGCAGCTGCTGATGAATTTTCAGTTACGATACTATCTGTATGGTGTGAGCCAAAGTGATTTATGTGATCAATAGCCTCTTCTATATTTTCTACCACTTTTACGGATAAAACTGAGTCAAGATATTCTGTTTCCCAGTCCGTATTGGTTGCAGCTAAAAGTCGTGGTTCAACACTACAAGCAGCTTTATCCCCTCGCAGCTCACATTTTGCATTGACTAAAGGTCCAAGAATTTTAGGTAAATGCTCTATAATTTTAGAATCAATTAAAAGAGTTTCAGTCGCACCACAAATTCCTGGTCTGCGCATTTTTGCATTAAATAATAAATCTTCTGCCATATTTATATCTGCGCTAGAGTGAATATACGTATGACATATACCCTCTAAATGAGCCAACACAGGTATACGACTTTCAGAAAAAATACGTTCAATTAAGGATCTTCCCCCCCTTGGAATTACAAGGTCCACTTTCTTTTCCATTCCAAGAAGTAATCCGACAGCATCACGGTCTGCTGTAGGTATTAGCTGAATGCAACCCTCAGGAAGCTTTGCCAAACGTAAGCCATCATGCATACATGAAACAATAGCTTTTGATGAATTAAGACTCTCTGACCCACCTCTTAATATTGCCGCATTTCCTGACATAAGACATAAAGCTCCGGCATCCGCTGTTACATTTGGTCGTGATTCATAAATTATCGCTATAACGCCTATAGGAACAGCTACTCTTTCAATTATTAAGCCATTGGGTCGCTTTTTATTTTCTAGTATTTTTCCTATAGGGTCATCCAAATCAGCAATAGTTGCTAACCCTTGGGACATAGAAAAAATTCTATTTTCATCTAGTTTGAGTCTATCAAGCATAGAATCTGGAAGATTTTCAGATTCTGCATTTTTCATATCTATCTCGTTAGCAATCTGAATTTTATTGCAGCTTGATGAGATCTCATCAGCCATCGCCCTTAGAGCAGCTCTTCTAGTTTCAAATTTAGAAATAGCTAACTTACTTCCAGCATTTATCGCTGACTCCCCAATTGCAGCCATGATGCTAGATAAATCTTTATTTTTATTAGTGATACTTAAACTCATTTTATTTCTCATTTTCCAAAACAAGGTCATCACGATGAATCATCTCATCCCGACCAGAATAACCAAGTATTTTCTCAATTGCAGTAGTCTTATGACCTATAATTTTCGTCGCATCAGCAGCTGAATATGCTACGAGACCACGACCAACTTTATTACCGTTTAAGTCTAAAACCAATACAGAATCGCCTCTTTCAAAATTTCCTTCTACGACTTTAACCCCAGCTGGCAAAAGGCTCTTACCCCTGTCCAATGCATCAACCGCACCATTATCTACTACAAGTTCACCCCTGGGTTGAAGTACACTAAAAATCCAGTGTTTTCTGGCACTAACAGGTGATCTTTTTGCCATAAACCAAGTCGAACGCCCACCAGAAAGTAACCTCTGCAGGGGCTTACGCCCTTTTCCGCTAGTTATTACCATATTACAGCCGGCAGCTGTAGCAGCTCTTGCAGCAATAAGCTTAGTTACCATTCCTCCTGATGAATCTGATGAAATAGTGCTGCCCGCCATTGCCTCTATTTCAGGAGTAATTCTTTGTACAACTGGAATCCATTCAGCCTTTTTATCAGAGTTTGGATCAGCGGAGTAAAGACCATCTATATCCGATGAAAGTAAAATAAGCACATCTGCTGACATCATCGCAGCAACTCCAGCTGCTAAGCGGTCATTGTCCCCAAATCGTATCTCAGTAGTAGCTATAGTGTCATTTTCATTAATTACTGGGATTGCATTTAATTGCAAAAGTGTTGTTATTGTATTTCGAGCGTTCAAATACCTTCTACGGCTATCCATGTCATCAATAGTCAGTAGTACCTGAGCTGCTATAAGCCCTGAAGCCTGAAGAGCTGATGCATATGCATGGGCAAGCCTAACCTGACCACTCGCAGCAGCAGCTTGGCTTTCCTCTAGGCGCAATCTATCACTTCCTAAACCCAAATCACGGCGACCTGCAGCAATTGCTCCAGAGGTTACAATTATGATTTCAGACCCAGATTCGCTCATAGTTTTTAGGTCTTCGGCAAGTAATCTGAGCCAATCAACGCGGATATTTCCATTTTCAGGATCTACTAATAAAGTAGAGCCAATTTTTACAATTATTCTTTTAGCATCATTTAGAAGTTTTAAGTTCATGCTGGCCTCACCAAGGGGTCATAAGTCATATTTACAGTATCTGTTACCCCTTCATCTTCCTTCAAAAGAAGATCACTTACATTCCTCAGTAGAGTTTTCACACCCTTACCTGTGGCACTTGAAATCAATATTGGTCTTTGTCCTGTTATACTTGCTAGTTCATCAGATTTCTTTTGAAGATTTACATGATCAAGAGCATCAACTTTAGCTAAACATACAAGCTCAATTTTTTTATTAACACCATGTCCGTATGCACTAAGTTCATCTCGAATTGTTTGGTAAGACTCTGCTACATTCTCAGCAGTACAATCAATTAAATGTAAAATTACATTGCAACGCTCAACATGCCCTAAAAATTGCCCACCTAATCCAGTCCCTTTATGTGCACCTTGAATTAAACCAGGCAAATCTGCGATCACAAATTCTTTATCATCTATTTCAACTACACCTAACTGAGGAGAAAGTGTGGTAAAAGGGTAGTCTGAAATTTTTGGTCGTGCTCTGCTAGAAACCGATAAAAGGGTTGATTTCCCTGCATTAGGTAAACCTACGAGACCAACATCAGCGAGAAGTTTTAATTGTAAAACAAGATTAGCTGATATTCCTGACTCTCCTGGTTCTGTACGTCTGGGAGCACGATTTGTTGAAGATTTGAAAGATGCATTTCCTATACCTCCTCGACCGCCCTCAGCCAGAATTACTTTTTCACCAGCGTTTGTGAGATCGGCAATTAAGGAATTATCATCTGAGTTAATTATCTGGGTTCCTATTGGAACGAAAAGAATAATATCCTCACTATCTGCCCCAGTTTTATTAGAGCCTTCTCCATTATGACCCCGTTTAGACTTAAAGTGCTGCTTATAACGATAATCTATTAGTGTATTTAACCCTTCAACACATTCTGCTATTACAGAGCCACCGCGACCACCGTTACCTCCGTCAGGACCACCTCGAGGAACGTTTCTTGCACGCCTGAAGCTAAGGCACCCATTGCCTCCTGCACCACTTTCAATATAAATTTTTACACGATCTATAAACTGCATGCTATTCGTTCCACTTCACTATAGTCGAAGCTTACGATGGACCATATTATTCTTAATTAGGCTCTGAAAAATAAAAGGGAGCTGTTTACTGCTCCCTTAATTAGTTAGCAGTGGCAATTCTTTTCATAAATTAGTGGTAACAGAAACTATTGTCTTATTACCACTTTTTTTTCTAAAACTTACCCGACCATCAACAAGTGAAAAAAGAGTATGATCTTTCCCAATACCTACATTTTCTCCTGGGTGCCACTTTGTACCTCTTTGGCGAGCTATTATATTCCCCGGCACAACAATCTCTCCACCATATTTTTTAATTCCAAGTCGTCGCCCTGCTGAGTCGCGACCATTTCTTGAGCTGCCTCCTGCTTTTTTATGCGCCATTCTAAACTACTCCTTATCTTGTGACTTTTTGGGAGACTTTTTAGCAGGCTTATCACCACTTGAGGATTTCTTTTTTAGTGTTTTTTTCTCTGGGGGATTACTGGACTTAGCCTGCTTTTTTATTGTTTTCTTCTCAGAATCATCACTCGACTTAGCCTGCTTTTTGGGACTAGAAACTTTTTTAGAAGACTTCGACTTATCAGTTTTATCAATTGCCTTTTTACTATCTGCTTTTTTTACTTTAGTGACTTTTTGTGAAGTCTTATTTTGTGATGTTTTAGACTTTACTTTTTTATTGTCAGATTTTTGATCTGTTTTCTTAGTAGGGTTTTTCTTTTTACCAGTAGGTTTTTGTCCGACATCCAAGATTTCTTCAATTCTCAAAACTGTCAAATACTGACGATGACCACGAGTCTTACGATGGTTTTTCCTTCTTTTCTTTTTAAATATTATGACTTTATCATCACGAATATTTTCCAAAACTGACGCTAAGACCCTTGCCCCTGTAACGTTTGGATTACCAATAGTGAATTTATCAGCATTCCCGATTGCCAATACCTCAGTCAGTTCAATATTCTTTCCAGCTTCCGCGTCAGCTCGACGTTCTATTTTTATAACGTCGTTAGGAGATACGCGGTACTGCTTACCACCGGTTTTGATGACAGCAAACATAAATTTCATCCAAATTAGAAATGTCTACATAGATTAGTAGAACTAATTAAATCATGTGACCTATATACACTAGATTTGGTCAGGCGCGCACTATACCTCTCCATAACCCCCTGTCAACGCCCACAAACATTAGATAAGTTCTTATCTTATGAACTTTTGCCACTAATAGCGATGAAACAACCATTAAGCTGCTTGTCGCTCACCATACCTTGGTTTAAATAGAGCTAAAATATTTGATGGAGGGGTGCCAGAGTGGTTGAATGGGGCGGTCTCGAAAACCGTTGTGCGCAAAGCGTACCGAGGGTTCGAATCCCTCTCCCTCCGCCAAAATACTTTTTCATATCATTAAGAAATGATATATTTAATACATGCAAATCCAAAAAGGTTAAATTTTATTATTTTATAAGTAATTGATAAATAACATCTTTATATATACTTAGAGAAATATAAATTAACCTCTGGAGTAAATAATGACACTTAAACGCTACCTTACTGAAATGGGAATGGGTGTAGACGTCCACGGTAAAAACTATACTAAAGCAGCTACACGCGCTGTATCAGATGCTATTAGACACTCAAGTATAAATTTTTTTAGTGCAATTGGCAAAACACCAGATGAAATGAAAATTACTGTAAAAATTGGAGCCCCAGAACCTGAGTTAGTAAATAAAGATGATGTTGCCAAAGCCCTCCCTTTTGGAAAAATAAATGTAGAAATTACAAAGGGAGGCTTAGAAATTCAAAATGAGTTTGGTGAAGATGCTATAATTATAGCCAACGCTGCAGTTATAGTGTTTTTTGAGGAATAATAAATATTTAATATTTCTTCATAAGTCATTATTATAATTAACTTTTATATATTCTATTCGCCTTTATAAAGTAAATATTAATAGGGTTTAAGGTATCATTTTCTAATTTTTTACCATAATCTCTATATTAATATTTATGGAGTTAGAAAAGTGGCAAGCGCCCTACCTTCACAATTTTTGATTAATGAATTCTTTATTGATCAATATCTAGCAACCGTAGAAGAAAATTTTACGGCAATATTTCCAAACGTGCCCCCTGATATTGAAATTTATCTTGAAACAAGCGATTCCATACGTAGAGCCATCCCTATTCTTGGTAAGTCTAATGCTGCGTATCATGATATTGAGCATACATTTTATGTTTTTTCCTGTGGTCTAGAAATTATCAAGGGAAAGCATATAGTTGATGGAAACCTTAGTATTGAAAGCTGGTGCCATTTTGTAATCGGACTTTTGCTACATGATGTAGGTTACATAAGAAATATTTTATCTGGTGATAAAGAAAACGAACAAATAATAGACACAGATGGCAATACAATTGATTTATCAGAAGAAGCCACTGATGCAGCTCTAACTAATTATCATGTTTTTCGCGGACAGGCTTTTGCAAATCAGTTTTTACGTGAGTATAAATTAATTAACATAGAAAAAATAAATAAATTAATAGCTGGAACTACATTTCCAATCCCAGAAGATTTTTCTCCTGATGAATATGCTCATTTGGTTCAAGCGGCAGACCTAATTGGGCAAATGGGGGACCTCTATTACACTTCC
>MDSW01001383.1_pt1 | contig 18605 bp, 14 predicted proteins | sample 811171 | NCBI WGS metagenome assembly MDSW01 (sample SAMN05326641, study PRJNA326480) | marine metagenome | isolation source: seawater | place: Atlantic Ocean: North West | collected 2012 | reverse complement strand
GTGATGAATCAAAGTCTACTGCGTCTTGTGCGTTTAATGTACCAGCTATTACTGTGTTACCAGAACCAGCTGTTACTGCGAATTTATCTGAATTAACTGTAAAGTTTCCTGTTGATTCTAATGTTCCAGAGACTTCAGCATTACCATTTATATCAATAGTCGTACCATTGATTTCTACTTCATTGTCAGATACTAAGTCTAGGACTCCGTCTGCTGATTGATGAATGTAAGTGCCTGAATCTCCAAATTGTAATTGTCTTGATGAGTTGAGAAGTAAACCTGTATCGTGTACATGAGTTAAGTTTACATCTTTACCTGCTCCAAAATTAAGAACTGCCGCATCTGATAGCAATGATACATCATCTGCCATCTCGATATCTTGACCGATAACAACTTTTTCACCACTATTTGTAGTAGTACATTTGATATATGAGTTTCCGCCTTCATTTATATCTAAAGCTGCTGCTTGGTTGTCTATAATTGTAAGAGAGGTTGCTTGATTGTCTAAGTCTAAAGTACCGCCATGTGCTAAGACTAAACTACCTGCTGCTGAGATTGTCAATGCTCCTGAACTTGTTGAGATTGTATCAGAAGAACCAGTAACTACTAAGTTACCAGATTTTAATTGGTCAATCTTACTGTTTGAATCAACAATAATTGCTGAACTTGCTGTTAGTGTACCAGCAGTATGGTCGAGCATATTTACATATAAATCTCCACCTATAGCTGTAACTGTTCCATCACTTGGAGCTCCTACAAATAGTTTCTGCGAATTACTTGAATAAGCTAATTCACCAGCACTAAGCGAACCAGGAGCGGCGGAACTGGTACTTCTTTTAATTTTAATGGTTTGTGCCATGATTGTTTCCTATATGAGCTAAAAGCTCCCTGCGTCTACCGTGTCTGAGTCTGCTGAACTGTTACCTATCATTATAGGGACAAATTCAAATGTTCCCGTTGATGTTTCACGGTAAATCTTTAACTGATTATCATCAGTATCATAAAATAAGTCTCCCTCTGCTAGATTTGTTGTTCCTGCAGTTGGAGCCGATGTTGCAACGAAAAAATTATTTGCAAGATAATTTAATGCGTCTTTTACACTATTATTTGCGCCATCAAATCCTGAGACAGCACCTGAGAAAGCGACACCTGAAGCATCGGAGGCTGCACCTCCAACTGCTGATGATATCGTAAGCGTTGTTGTGTTACTTGTGGCTGAAATTGATGTTGTATTAGGAGTAATAATTAATTTGGTAGCCATTATCGTGTAACTTCCTGTGTGACTCTTGCGACGCCTTGAATTAGTCTAGTAACAGTGCTTGTGCTTGTATTTACTAGTTCTAAATCGTAATAATATTTTCCAGCGACTATATTTGCAGTAGTTGAATTAGTTAAATCCATCTTGATAACACCGTTAGCACTATCAGATATTGTGCAAGTAAAGTCTGCTGTTTTTGTGTTTGAACTAGGAGTTGGGCGCAGTTGTGCTCGTGCCGAATGTGTACTTAAGTTCACATTTGACCCGTCTTGTTCTATTTGAATTTGTATTGAAAAGTCTGACCCTTGGTCAACTACAATATCATAAGTTCCTGCTGCCATTTTTATACTCCTATATGCTAAATTATATCAAAATCTCGAGGTCATGTCAAGAATTATTTTTGGGGGGTAATTTATTAACTTGGTGTAAAAAGGTACTTAACAATAATTTACTCCCTAGTAAAAGGGCCTGCTTCAAACTTTCTATCTGGGTCTGCTCCTGTCAAAAGATAGTTTGCTTTATAGTCACAAAATGCTTTTAAAGATGAATCTCTATTGTATTCACTTTCTACCCAACTTGCTAATTTAGCATCGTTTAAATCTGCCCACTCTGTGTATGAACTATTTACCGCCCCTGTTCTTGGGTCTGCTGTTCCATTAACTAAATGATAAGGGTCAAATGCTAAAGCCCCTTCTACATTTACTGTTTGTGGAGTAGAGCTATCATCTGTATATGCTATTCTCCAATAAATTGTAGTAACAATCCCAGCTTTATTAGTATTACCATCAGATGATTGGTAATTGCCGTATTCATAACTTGTTACTGAAAATGTTTTACTTGCTATTGCCATAATTAAATTCCAAATTTTATAAATCTTGCTTCAACAGTACAACTATCGACTCCACTGTCACCTTGTGCCCTAAAGAATAAGTTAACACCTGCTGTGCCTGAGTATGCAAACATGAAAGGCATGTTAACAGTATTGTGGCCTGTAAATAATCTATTATCATTAGTCACACCACCTTCTCCTGCAGAGGCATCAAAATGGTCAGGTCTTAATCCGTATTGTATACTAGAAGCGGAACCCTCAGAAGTACTTGTACTAGTAGGAACAGCTTCTGAAGAAGGATATATAGCATGTGCTCTAGTAGCACTACTTGTAGATGATAGAGGTAATTTAGTATCAAACTCAACTGACCTTGTATCTACTTCATTTGATGAACTTTCTCCTGAAGTTGCTGTATCCTCTATAAAGTAGAAGCCCATAGTTTTAACATGACTTGTACCACCTGAAAGTTTTATAAATCCTGAATAGAATCCTGCTCCAGAACCTACTGAACATATAAATCTAGTATTTAAATCATTTACAGTAAATGATACTGTTGAACTTCCCCCTGAGCTTGGTATTGTAAGATTTCCATTTACCGTTACATCATTACCTTCAAGTGTTCCTTTGAATTTAGCATTTCCATCTGTGTCAATATAAAACTGTGGTGCTGAAATAAATCCACCACTACCTAAAGTAATACCTGCTGAAGCAAATGATGCATTTGCTCCTCCACTTGCATTAGTACTTGCAAATGTAGAAGGTGTAAGTGCCCAACCTCCTGCAGTTCCTCCTCCAACAGTCAAAGTCATTGAATCTGTTGAAGATATTTTAGCGTTTTCAATAGCGTTTGCTGCTATCTCTGCTGTATCAATATTACCTGCTGCTATCTTTGCAGTTGTAATCTGATTTGCTCCAATATGAACTGTATCAATAGACCCTGATTTAATTTCTGCAGAATCTACAGCGTTGGCAGCTATCTTAGCCGAGGTAATTGCATTTGCTTTTATCTCTGCGACATCTACTGCGTTTGCTGCTATCTTAGCCGAGGTAATTGCATTACCTGCTATTTGATTAGTATCTACTGCTCCTGCTTGTATAACTGCACTATTAATTGTATTACCAGCAATCTGTGAACTAGTAATTGTTCCTGCTAATATTGCTGCTGCATTAATAGAGTTTGCTGCTATTTGATTATTTGTTATAGAGTTTGCTGCTACTATAACTGAATTAATAGCGTTCGCTGCTATCTCACTACTACCAATAGCATTAGCTACAATTATTGCTGCTGTTACAGAGTTCGACTTTAATTGAACAGTTTCAATTGCATTTGCTGCTATCTTTGCATTATCAACTGCATCATCTTGAATTTTTTCATTTGTTATAGCGTCGGCAGCTATTTTAGCTGCTGATATAGCGCTACCTGCTATTTGACTAGTATCTACTGCTCCACCTGCTATGATAATACCATTTACAGAGTTTGCAGATATCTCACTACTGCCTACAGCATTACCTGTTATAATTGTACCATTAACAGAGTTTGCGGCTATTTCTGAACTACCTATACTGTTCGCTGCAATCTCTACTGATGTAATCTGATTTGCACTTACAGTTACTGAACCTACTGCATTTGCTGATAGTTGTGATGAAGTAATAGAGTTTGCGGCTAACTGAGCTGATGTAATAGTATTTCCTGCTATTTCTGCATTTGTTATACTTCCACCTATTATAGATGCCGCATTTATTGAGTTTGCTGATATGTGAGAATTATCTATAGAATCTGCTACAATAGCTGCTGCTCCGATTGAATTAGCTGATATGTGTATAGCTCCTATTGCATTGTTTGCTATAATTGATGCATTAACAGTATTGTCTGCTATCTCACCAGAGTTATCAATTTTTAGTTTATTTGTAAATGCAGTATATGTAAATGTTCCTGCGTTATTTGCTACTTCTCCAATAATACTATCTTTTAAATGGTCAAAAATTAATCCTTGTTTGTGAACAGTTTTACCACTGTAAGCTCTTGTTGGACTACTATCCATAACAAGATGAGTATTGTTTGCAACTTCAATAACTCTTCCCATAAATCTAGTAGCTCCTGCAGTATCGATTGCTATTATGTCGCCTTCTGTAAAATCACTAGTAAAAGTTGTACTACTACCTGTTACTTCTGGTAATCCTGCTGTTACTGATACTGTTCCAGTAGCTTGAATCAAATCATTATTAGACTCTCCAATTCTTGCCATAAATTGATAGTTTAATTTTCCACTTGTAGCAGCATCTACTGCAGCTGTATCTGTAACTAGAGATATTGCTTTTAGAGGGTTAGCTGTATTACTATAGTCATATAGTAAAAATCCTTTGCTTCCATTTGCTAGTTCTTCAAAGTCTCCTTGAACAGTTTGTGCTGTGGTACCATTTGAAACTGTTATAGGAGAGACACTATTAGGTGGAGTAAATACATAAGTATTATTAGCAAAAGTACAAGTACCATCGGTAGAGTTGACATCAACAACAGTTGTTAATACACCACCTTTTTGTATGTAATGATTCATACCTGCTGGTATAGACCCTTGACCAAATATTGCATAAGCACTGTCAGGAAATTCTAAAGTTCTTTGTACCCAACCTGAAGTCTTACCATTTGTTGCTACGGTTTGAACTCTAAATTTATATGAAGATGGTACAATATTATTAAATACATAATTTGATTTATTATTTGAATCTAAGAATACAGTTGTAAACTCTCTGTTAGCGTCTCTATCATCATTTATTCCTTCTATGTTATGTTGTATATTATAACCAAGTAGATGTTCATAAACATCAGTTAGAGAGTTACCATCTGAATCGGTTCTTTGAGTAGTAGGGTGTGTCCAATTTAAAACGATAGAATAATCATTTTCATTATCTCCCTCTCCTACATTATGTCCACCTGCGGAGTTTCCTGGCACTAATTGTGCTGTTAGTCCTATTGGTGCTGGTACTTCGTCTCCTCTTGCTGGTGGTTTATATAAAGTATCTGGATATGCAGGTACTTTCCACCCTCTATCTACTGCGTCAAATTTTGCTCTTTCATAAGCTGCTGCACTAACGCCCACAGTCATATCGTCTTCGTGTTTTATACTTGTAATTATATATTCTTTAAATGTTCCTGGTTTTATAACATTATCGTCAGTTTCTCCAGAAATAGTATATATTACTTCTCCATTCGGAGCTGAACTAAATGCACTTGATACTGTTACAGATGTAGCATTAAAAGAGCTTATTGCTTTAGTTTCAATTCTAAGGTCATCTGACCAGAAAGTTTGAACAACTGCTCCACTATCATCTTTTAAGTTAGAGGCTTTTGCTTGGGTATCAATAGCTGCTCCATCTTCATCAAGAAGTATTAAATCTCCAGAATTATATGTTACTGAGTTAATAGTAGCAATAGGTTGTGCTAGATAAGCTCCACCACTTGGATATATTAAATGCATTTTAAAATTATCCGTTCCGTTTAAGAAAGAAGTTAAATCTCTATCAGTTCGTATAATTGTAGTTGTAGAAGAAGCTGAAGTAGTAACACGACCACTTGTAACAATATCTTGTAAATCACCATCTTGAACTTTTATTACATCACCTGGTTTTAATCCTAGTGCGTTTAATCCTGTTTTAAAATTTACTACTTCTTTTTCAAGCTGTTCAGATAGTAATTGATATTTACCATGTCTTATTGCTTGACCCTGTGAAGTACAACCATATGCAGTAATATTTTTTCTTCTAACTTTACCTGTTCTTGCAATATTGTCGTGGTCTTCTACAACTTCTACTGCTTGTTTATATCCGTTATCTGGGTCGTTCCAAGATACTGCTATTTGATTGTTTCTAAATCTTCCTGCACTACCTGCATAAGCAAACTCTCCTCCTATTACATTTGATTTGGAGAAAGTATATATTGCACCCTTTTGTTGATTCATTCCAAGAGTAACTTGACCATTAAACCATATTACCATTGCTCTTAATTGTGAAGCTAAGTTCTTTAGTATTTTTAGTGCGTCTTGGTCTTTAGGTATGTATAAATTAGTAGTAAATCTAGGCTCTGTTCCACCTTTTCCATCAGGGACTAATTCATCACAATATTTTGCTAATTGAAATAATGTATATTTATCTATTTGTGAAAAATCAAAATCTTCATCGAGGTATTTACCTAATCCGTATCTTTGATTAGTCAGTAAGTCATAGAATATCCAAATAGGATTATTTGTATATACAGGTTCATAATTTGCATGAGTAGGACTTGTAAATGTTTTTTGGTCGCCTCTAAAATTACCGTCCCAGTCTTGCACTGAGGCTTCTTCTGCTCCTGAAGTTACATTTCTAGTATATGCTGCTGCACTTCGTCTAACTCCTGTTGCTGTATTTGCTTCATCAAGCGGGAAATAGTTTGTAGGAACTTTTACTTTTAGTCCACGAATTTCATAACTTCTTTTTGGAATTGCATTAAAATCTTTTGCGTCTACCACTACACCAGCATAAGCAGAATAAGGATAAGTTAATTTATCAGTAATAATATTTTCAATTTGTTTTACAGTACCAGTATTAGTCTGTTGCCATTTATTTTCTTTTTGATTTTCTGCAGATATTCTTTCAATACTAATTCTATAAGCATCAAAAGGTTGATACTTACTTATATCAAAAGTATAAACATGATTGAAAGGTTGTCGAGTTTTGCCTGTTATAATACCACTTTGTGAATCTTTTGTTCTTCCATTTTTGTGATAACTTGATGTACTAGTAGCGATTGTTGGTCTACCTACTTTTGTTACATCTTGATAAGTAGTTCCACCATCTCTAGAATATCCAAATTTAATTCTATATTCTGCAAAACCATTTCCTAATTTCCCTGTTTCTTTTTGGGAAATCATACTATTAAATTGTAAAGTTATTTTTACTGCGTCTATCTCTGAAGGATTACCTACTCCCATAGAGGCTGATGTTACTTGTAGTGCGCTTCCTGTATAAGAAGATGTTTCTGCAAAACCAAAAGCACTTGCCGAAGGGTATCCTGAACTAGATGAAGTAGTTATATTACCTCCACTAACTTGGTGAGCAACTGAGGCGCTACCTATACCTGAAGGTGTTGGTAAATATGCTTGTTCACGAGTACCTGTTCTAAATGCAAATCCAAAATTTTCATAATTATATAAAGGAGCAGCATTTGAAGCCCTGAATGGACTGCTCATTTGTACTCCAGTATTTGCAACAGTAACTCCAGCGGCTGATATTGTTGCAGTATTTCCACTAAAACTGTCGATAGTATCTTTTAAATCTAAATAAGCATTTGTTCCTGATATACTTGTCATAGGAGTAAGGTCTACTCTTACTGCGGCATTGTTTATGTGTTCAGTGATTCCTGCTACGAGCTGTCCACCATTGTCTCCAGCACCATCAATACGAATCATTGGTTGAATACCACTTCCGTCCCACACATCTGTTGAAGCAAAGAAACTTGTATTACTTGATACAACTATATTATTACCTGCAACAGTAGTTATAGTTGATGTAGTTCTTTTACTTGCTCCTTGAACTATTATCTCTCTTGTGCCATCTGCTGTTGAAGCTCCACTAAATATATTACCTGTTGAATTATCAGTAATTACACCTGTGCTGTGTACATAGTTGGCATCGAATGACCTTTGAGGAGAAAGAATAGCTGCATTTGTACCATTTGCAACAGGATTATCATTAAGTCTAATACTTGCAACACCATCAACTAATCCTTCAATCGGACCTTCGGATAGTAAATCATAAATAACAGCAGTTTGCGCACGAACTTTTGAGACTGCTTTTACTCCTTGCGAATCTAACGGTGCGCTACCTCTATTGTTTCCTTGTGCTGTACTCATTATTCTTGCATAATCTCCTGCATCCAATCTGAATCACCGCCACCAGCGCTTCCGCCACCGCCTCCGCCGCCTCCAGAACCTGAACCGCTACGAGTTCCTTTGCTTACAAAAGTATAGCCTTGATTTCCTGTTATTCTGTAATCTGTAAAACCAAAATTTACAACAGCCCCACCAACTTCCATTTTTCCATAACAAAGAGGCACTGGTATACCTGACTTTGTAGTATTCGTCGGCCCATTAAATAAAGTTGATTGTTCTTCTTCTAATTCTTCGGGGTCGTCTGAGGTAAGTCCTATAATACCAGCAAGAGCTAATTGTGTACCTATAGTTACTAATAGTTGTAGTCCTGCTTCTGCTGTTTTTCCAGTAGGGTCTACTGTTAAACCAACAACAATTAATATTACTCCTAAAATTATTTTTCCAATATCACTTAAACCTGACCCTTGTGGGATTGGAGTAATAATTATATCATCTTTGCCTAGTTCAATTCCTGCTGTTTGATTGGTTAAAAATTCCTCTCCTTTTTGAACTGTAAATCCTACTCCATTTTCAGTGCAATCTATGAGATATTGTCGAAGACCGCCTTTCATTACATCTATTGCATGCATAGCTTCTTGAACTGTCTTGCAGTTTAATCTATGATGTTCTCCGAATAGTTTACCCATTCTTCCTTTTAAATAAATGTTTCTAGTCATGGTTGTAAAATTGTGTATTCTTTTTCAGGATAGGAAACGATTAAATAGGGGATTCCCACCTCTCGACATTGTATCTTGTCAACTTCGCTTGGGGCAGAATTTTGACAATAGTGACTATGGACTACATATTTTATTTTTGAATTTAGTAAATATGTAAGGAAAGTTTTTCCGTCCATTTTAAAGTCTTTTTCATTTTCGGCAATATTTTCAAGTGGAATATATTTTTCATTATCACCATCTTGTATAACAAGTCCACAACATTCTCGTGGTGCTTCTCTACCAGCGTGTGCATAAATTTCTTCCATCATGAGAACGCCTTCGATGCAGGATAACCTCCGAAAGGTAATGTAGCATCTGTGTTTGTTTTAGCTTTACCTGTTGAAGTTGCTGTTCCTACAGCTTTAGGGGCAAATCCAAATCTCATTTTGCAGCCCTCTGTTCGTTTACTACAGCCATCTCCTCTTTCCCAAACTCCTCCACCTGGTATCGGGTGAGTATTTTGACTAGGAACTGAAGCTTTCCATAGTAAGACTTTTCCATTTGTAGAAGAACTTGCAGTATTATCTGTAAAAGTTACATAACTGTTATCTCTATCGTCACTAAAAGTAAAATATTCTGTTCCATGAGAATATGCTGAAAATACTCTTACTCTTTTAAATGCAGAGTTGCTATCTGAAGGAGTGCCTGGTGCATTATTATTTGCTATTGCTTGCCAATAATTATTTGCTGTTACACTGCTTGTAGTGCCATTTGCATTATATCTTGTAATTGTTTTTGTTGTTCTATAATAAGCATCTGCTGTTACTGCTCCACTTGAATAAAGTGTAAAACTTGTACTGTCTGGAATAACATACTCATCATCAATATTTACATAGACAGTATATTCTGTTCCATCTGATAAGGCAGATATAGAAGACTTTATTTTTCCTTCTACATGCCAAGTACACCCACTTTGTGCTTTTTTCCAATTATCTTGGTGGTCTCCTGCTCCTTGATAAATGAAAGGGCATCTATCTGGTAAAATATTTCTAGCAGGTATTTTTACTCCTTGTAAATCAAAAGGAGCAACACACTCTATTTGAACAGCAGTTTTAGTTTTTCCTTTGATTCTATCCATGAGATAAACATCTCTTGGAAATTCAGTAGGAGGATTAGTTGCTGAGCCTTCTCCATGTAAGTATTTTTTCAATGTAGTTCTTTTAATAAACTTAAGTCCTAAGAAAGAATCAAAATCAATAGTTCCGATTGCATTTGAAAAAACATTAGTTGCATTTGCAATATTTACTAATGGCCTTGCTATTGCTCCATCATTCTTATATTCTAGTCCTTGTATTTTTGCAGGTATAGCTATATAAGTGTTAATTTGAGAATTATCATTATAATCTCTCATTTGAACAGTAGTTAAATCAGTATCAAGACCTGACATAAAATAAATAAAACTTCCTTTTACATATTCTAATTCATACAAACAAACCAGTTCTGAGCCTGGGTCAAGTTTTTGTAAATCTTTTACTACTATATTTTCTGCCATTATGCTTCATAAACCCTTACAAAAGTTGCTGATAAAGTATAAAAGTCATCATAATCCCAGTTTTGAGTAAATTGTGATACATAGACTTTTACTGTTTCTTCGTTGCCACTTGCGTTTGTATCTGCGAATGTAAAATCAAATGCTGTTACACCATTTGTACTTTCAAAAAATCCTATGATATCATCTATCTCAGCTTTCTCTCTAGTTGCAAACGATACTGAAAACTCTTGTTTTAAATTATTTATACCATTAGCTATTCTTTGTTGATAGCCATCTCCGAACTCAGCTTTAAAAATTACAGGTTCATTACTTCTTGTCATACCTTTATCTGGTATAATTGTTCTACTTCCAAATGACGATCCTGTACTAAATCCTAATGCCATCTTATCCTCCTGCTAATACTCCGCCTGGTCTAAGTTCTTTTTCTATTGTAGCTTGTACTGCTGCATCAATTGCTTTTGCAAGTTGTGCTCCACTATCTGTGTCTGTAGTTGAACTTCCGTCAGCCATGTTAACTGTAATATTTGTATTGTTTGTATTTCCACCTGAGTTTCCTAAATCAACAGGAATACTCTTATTGTCTGGTAGTGGGACTACTGCTTCGTTTTTCTTTCCTTCTCCCACTAAGTATGTTGGTTGTTTTGCGATACCACCATGTGCATATCTTGCCATACCACCTTTTGCTAATCCTATAACTCCACCTCTTTCTAATCCGAATAGTGTTGAGAAGAACCCACCGATTCCTCCACCTCCGCCAATACCACCAAAAGCAGAACTAATATTGCCAAAAATTCCACCAAAGAAATCTGTTAATCCTTTAAAAGGTTCTTTTATTGCTTCTTTTAATTCTTCCATTGCGGCATCTGCTCCACCTGTACCTGTTCCTGGTGGTGTATCTCCGCCAAGACCAGCTATTTTTTCTTTTAATCCAAATTTAGGAGTGCCATCTGGATTTAAACCAATTTCTTCTAAGTCTGAAACACCACCTATTTTTTTATAATCAAGTCCAAAAGCTCTAGCGTGAGCGTCTAGTACTCTTTCTAATTCTCCTATGTGATATTCATGAGCTGTTTTTATTGCCTGTGCTTCAGGAGTTAGTTGTGCTACTTTGTCTCCCATACCGAATAAACTCTTAACACCTCCAGTTAAACTAGCTGTTATTCTTTCAGATATTGCTTTTGCTCCTGCTTTTTGCATATCTTCTGCAAGTTTATTTACTAATTCTCCCCCATCTAAATTGCCAAGAATCGCTTCTTGTAAACCAGTCTGCATTGAACTATCAAAAGCTTCAACCATAGCTTTTCTAAATTGAAAGAAGGCATCTAATTGATTGGTAATAATTTCCATCTGAGCTTCTAATTCAAATTTCTGAGCTGCCAAAAGATTTATTCTTTCTTGGTCTATCTTTCTTTGTGTTTCATTTTCTGTTCTAATTGTTGTTCTTGCTATAGATAATTCTGCTGTTTTTATCTTTATCTTATCTTCTAAGCTTTCTTGTTTTTTAGTAAGAACTAATCTTTTAGTATGTGAATCTTTTAACTGATTCATTAATGAAAGTTCTGCTTTTAAAACTAAATCATGTGCTTTCTGAGCTTGTAATATTTCATCTGTAATTTCTAAAGTTTCTAATAATGTTTCTTTATTATCAAATAGAAGTTGTGCTTGTTCTTCTGTTAAACTATTGGCTTTCATTATTTTGAAAATAGCAACTTCATATAAACTTATTGTTGTTTTTCCACCTGCTGTTAATTTGTTTATATCGTCTGCTGTTAAGTCTGCTATCTCTAAAATATTATCTTCAGTTATTTTATCTATTTCATTAAATACTTCTAATAGGCCACCAAATTGTTTACCGATTGCAGTTGGTTTCCCCATTTGTAAATCTAGAGTATCATTTAGATTCTTTAGTGCTGTATCTACATTTTTTACTCCTTCAATTTGTGTTTTGGTTTCTGCATTAGTTTCTGCAATAACATTAAAGTAACCTCTTGCTGTATCAGTTAATTGAAAAACTCTTTGGTTACCAATTGTAACTTCAGCTAAAAATCTTCTATAATCTAAACCATAATCTTCAATTGTTTGAAGAACTGCTTTCATCTTTAATTGTCTAGCTTCTGCAGTAGCTTCATCACTGGCATCTGCTAACATAGTTATTATCTCTTCAGCTCTTTGAATTCCCATTTCTACTGCCGCTACTGTTGTTTGTGCTTCTGTTGGAACAAAAGCATCAAAATCGCCAGTTACTAGTTGCTGCTGAGAAGAGAGATGACTTTGATAGTTTCTCCCATATTTTCGTCTTTTTGGTGGTGTAAGTAGCTCTGCTAATGTTTCTTGAACTTTTTCTGGGTCAGTTTGCATTGCTGCAACAATCTCTTTCATAAATTCACTTATATAAATTCTACCTGCATCTTTTGCATGTTCTCCTTGACTACGCATATCAACACCAAATGCTCCAAGTCTTCGAACTCCTCCATGTAAATTTACATCTGCACCTGATTGTATAAAAGGTTCATTTATTTGTTGAGTAATCAAATCTGCCCCTATAAGTTGTCCATCTTCCATTAATCCAACATTTTGCATAGCGTTTGCTAAGAAGTTTACTGCATTAGCTGCGTCTTGACCTGCCCTACCTATATTTTCTAATTCTTCTACGACTTTCGGCATATGTCTTCCAGCAAAAGCATCGAAAGCTATTCCTGCAAGTGTAAAGTTTTCTTCGCTTTGTTTTACTTCCTCATTTAATGCTTCTTGGGCTTCTTTTGCTTGTCTTACTGCAGGTATCATTTCTAAAAAGAAAGTTACTGTCATAAGTGCAAAGAAAATACTAAGTGCTGCATTAAACGCTACTCCAAGTGCTGAAATAATTGGTGCAAGAGCGGCTGCTCTAGTTCCTATAGCTGTAAGTGCTGACTGACCCACAAGTCCTAATCTAATTAGACTTTTTTCTGCAACCCTAGCTCCCATAGTAATTCTTGTTCCTATGTTAATGGAAGTTTTATTAACTGCTAATTGTATTCTTTTTTCAGCAGCTAGATACGCTTTTAATCTGGCTGAAGTAGTATATTTTGTATTTGAAAGTCTTTTCTTTTCTTCTGCAATCATTACTCTAGTAAGTTTTAATTGTTGCTTACCAGTCATAGCATTAAATTTCTTTTCAGATATATTTCTTTTCTTCAATCCATCTAATACAAATTTACTTTTTCTTACTTCTCCTATTTGAAACTTTTTACCTAATTTATCTATAGCTTTTTGTGAAGCTTTGTTATCATTAGTAAGTTTCCTTAATTGGTTTTGACTGTTCACTCCCATATTAGTAAATGCTTCACTTAAGTTACCAACCGCAGGTATCATTTGTCCAACAATTGCTTTTGTTATTAATGCTAATAAACCTGCTAATATGTAAGAGTTTCTATCTAAAAATTCTATTAAAGGTATAAGTGTTCTTGTGAAGAAACCACCAACACCTATTGCAATATCACTTAATTGTGTAGCAAATCTAGTAAATGGATTTAATAAACTCATGGCTTCATTATTAATTGCACCAAAGTTATTTGCTAACTGTTCTGCTACTTCATTAAATACAGCTGTTCTTCTTTGTGCAATACTTAACTTTTCTGCTGATAATCCATTTGCGGCTGCAAATTTTCTTGTAGCAATATCTAGTCTCAAAATGACACCAAGTTCATCGAGTAGTTCTGGTTCGGCTTTTGTCACACCACGAATCAATCTGTTGAACGAATCTGTCAAATCACGACCTAACGCAACAGAAGCATTTCTTGCTCCTTCGGCTAGTGCTACGATTTGGTTTTGTGAAAATCCTGCTGCGGTTGCGATAGCAGTTTGCTGTGCTGCAGTTTGAAAGTCAAGTAGACCTCCAGTGGCTGCTCTAACACTATTTGTGATAGATAGCATGGAGGTACCTGTTATTGCTGTTAATTCCTTAAACCCACGAATCTGGGCTTGAATGTTTTGTGCCTGTTCTAAGGCTCTGAAAGCGGCTCCAACGGCGAATAGAGTAGAAGCTAAGATAGCATATGCTTGAACAAGACCACCAGTTCCTTGTTGCATACGAGCAAAGCCTTTCGTGCCTGATTCGACACGACCGGACATAGCCTGCATGTTACGGTTAACATCTCGAGAAGATTTACCAACTCCACCGAGTGCTTTTCCTGTTGCTCCTGCTTGTGCTCCAATAGCTTTTAAGGTACCATCATCTGTTACCTGAAAACTAATTATTGCACCTTTAACTTTTTTTGTCATTACTTCTTAATTTTTACCTTGCGTTTTTCCGCTTCTCTCTGTCTTTTAACTTTTTCGTTAATCATTTGCATATTGTGATATTCAATATGCTTTAAAAACCATAGACTTGTTTTTGCGTCTGTTATTTCTAAATGTTTTATGTAAGTGTCTAAAGCAGAGTAATCTTTACCGAGGTAATAACCACTAGCTCCGTCCCATCTCTCAGCTAAAAAATCATGAAGCACATATGCTTCTTGTACCTCTAATGGAAAAGTAGCCCTTTCTACGGGCATCTTTTCTGGGTCTGGTTCTTCACCGAGTTGTTCACATAGAGCTAGATACTTGTTAATATCTATGCCTGTATCTTTGAAATTCCTTTTAATCAGCGCAAGTATTTGTTCTACTTGCTCTGTGTAAAATTTTCCAGGTCTCCTACAGTATCTGTTACCCATTGGTCAAAATCTGCTGAATTTCTCATTAGCAACTCTGCGTTTTCAGAGTTAAAAGCTAATTCGTCTTCAGGGTTTTGTCCACTTACATCTACCAATAGAAACTCTTCTAAGTATTTGAATTTTAAGCCTTTCCACCCCTTTAGAATTGCTGCTACATATTCTACCATAAATAAATCTTCGTCAAGTTTATCTTCAAAAGCACGAGTCTTTTTATTTAAAACTTGTTTAACACATCTATTTCTAAGTTTAAGTAATTCTTCTCTACTTAAATATGTTAAGTCAACAACAAAGCCATCATACCCAGGATAATCTATTGATACTGTTTTGCTTGGAGTCAAAAGACTCTTAAGCGATACTGGTTGTTTTTTTACTTCTTCTGTCATTTCTTTTCCTATAAAGTGGGAGGGTTATTACACCCTCCCGAGTTTAATAAACTTATGATGTATAAGTTAATTTTATTTCGTTTGTTGCGTCTGCTTTTGTACCTGAAGATAAATCTTTTGGTAAGCCATGGAAGGCTACATCTACAGATATTACATCTTCAATACTGTGGCTAGGCAACTCGAGGTGTGCTTTTGCTACTTCAACATTCAATCTTGGAGTAGATGCGCTACCGCCAATTCCAAATGTTAAATCAAATGCATTAGTAATAACACCTCTTGATTCTTGAAGGTCTTCAAATAATTGAAGTGAGCCTTCACTTGTGTCATTTAAATAGCAGGTAAAGTTACCTGATACTGACCTTGTTCCCATTACATGACCTAATGGAAGGTTTACTGAACCTAGTGTTTCTGGTGTCAAGTAAGTAAGATTATTTTCTATTGTAATGTTACCACCTGTTAATGTAACAGAGTAAGTAGTATTACTAGAACCTAATAGTCCTTTAGTACCAGACGTATTTGCGTGGTCATACACAATTGCTAGGTCTGTTAATTTATTTCTAACATAGTTAGAGGTTGAACTAATTCCTTCGTTAATCAATCCGTCGGTTGTTTCTGCCGCTACTGATTGAGAGTTTGAGTCATTAGTTGCTGAAGTACCAGTGTTTAATGCTGCTGCTTCTTCAATTGTTTGTCCTTGACCACTCCATGCTACTTGAGCAATACCTTCAATATCAAAATCTATTGAAGCAGAACCAACTGAGCAATTTGCTAGTTTGTAGACGGTTACTCCATCTTGTCCTGTTTCATATAAACCTGTAGTTGAATCTTTTGCTGCTCCTAACACGAAGAATAAATCAAAAACTCCGAGTGCCACCTGATTTGAGTTTTGAAAATCAAATACATTTGGCTCATAAGTTGATGCGGCACTATCAAAGACTTTACCTCCACCTGAACCTGCAATAGCGTTATCATAAGTATTTGCTGACATAGCTGCCCATAGTGGGCCTTCTACTGCAAACTTCTTACTGTCTCCAGCGTGCTGATTTGACGCTGCTGCATTACCTGAGTCAGATGTTGTAGGTCTTATGTAAGTACTAAAACTCCATTCTGCTGGTGCAAAAGAGTCAGTAAACATTGCTCTACCTCTTTTACTATATCCAGAAGAGTTAGCTGCTTCACTTAAAGTAACCTCAGATGTGTTTGTTGCTTGAGAAAATGAGTATCCGTCTAATACTGGTAGCTCGTATAAAGCTGTATTGTTGGAATCATAAGCCCATTTCATAAACACTTTGGTATCTCTACTAAAGAAAAATGCCATTTTATTCTCCTAATTAATATCGAATCTCACAGACGATTTCGCCAACGCCTAGAGGTTCGAGAACTCCTTCATCTGTATCTACAGTAGCAATTGTTGTTTGTACTGTTGATTGAGATGCTCCTGTTGAATCTGTGTAACCTAGTGGGTCATTATCCTCTAGTACACTTTCAACATCTTCTAACAACTCCTCTAGTGCTAAGATGACATCGTCATCATCAGACACATAGCATCGAATTGTTATTCGTAAAAATCTAAATCTAAATCCCGCGCCTTCATATTCTCGGGTTTCTGCCCCTGCTCCTACATGGATTGTAGGAAACTCAGTAACTTCGTCCCAAAACTTTAGTCGTCTTTCTACTCTTGCGACTGAAGTTCTAAAAGGTGCACTACCATTTATTTGTTCAAGTTTTGTGCATAGTGCTTCAATTATGGCACGACGACGCGTGGTATGTCTCCTTGCTATTGTCGTATCCATTAGTTAACTCCTACACCAAATCTTCCACCTATAATACCTGTAGCTATGCCTCTTACTGTGCTTTTTATTAGCCTTTCTGGGTCTCTATTAAATGTATATTTTTTACCCCCTTTAGCAAAAGTTTCATAAGGGTCTTTTCTATAAGTTGTTTCTATCATTGTATTACCACCTCTTGGCCCTGATGATATATTTTCTACTCTTACTGAGTTTGCAAATCTCCCTGTTCTATACTGTAACTTTGGTGAAATCATTTGCATTGCTATTGCTTTTGGTAAAACTTCATTAAGTAAATTTCTTAATGCTATTGGATTTTGTCCTGCTTTACCATCTATTTTTGATTTTGTTGCTACAGGTGGTACTCCTTTTCTGCCTATCTTTCTCCTATACCTTCCTGTTGCTGTCTTTGCAGCTATTAACTTAGTAGCTGTTTTCTTAGGTTTTTTACCTACAGCAAATAACGCTTTATTAACTTTTAATCTCATGTCAGGTCTAGTTCTGTGTGGAAACATATTACCTACTATGATTTTTGGTGACTCTGCCACCGCATGGTCTATAGGACTTGGACTTCCTTTTAGTTTCAGCATATCATAAGCGTGAGTTAAGTTATGCTTCTCTACAAACTTTAAAGTATTCTTTTCAACTTTTTCTAATAGCTTATCTATTGCTGGTGGTAGTTTAGCATTCTCGCCCTTTTTAAGTCTTCCACCTGGAGTATCCCAGTCTGTCATAGCATTAGTATACTCTCCACCTTTTCCAACCTTTCCACCTAATGCAAATTTTATTTGTATGTCATTTTCAACTTCATATGTTTCAACTTTTCTAGCACTTCCTTGACCTTTTATAACTTTTACATTTCTAGGAGTTCTTGTATATCCCATCTTTAGTTCTATATAGTCTGAGAATTGTTGCTGTACTACTTCTCTTAAAAGTGTTTCTGGACTTCTTTGGTCTAATTCATCAAGCATAACATCTATAGAGGCTACATCGCCTCTATTCATATGTGATATATTATCAGCTATACCTACCATACCCATAGTTGTTTTTAAATCATCTTCTTCAGGTCCGCCATGATGTCCTTGTAATTCACCTTTCAATGCTGTAGCTGCTGTTGTACCGTGCTTTACTGTATCACCTAAAACATCTAAAGCTTCTTGTTTACATTTTATAAGTGTTTGATTTAATGCCTTTGTTTTAAATTCAAATCCTTTTGTTCCTTTATCTAACTTAGTAAGTTCTATACCACGACCCCCCTTAATAGGGTGTATTCCATATAAGTTTCCTGACCTTCTAAAGTTATTTCTTATTGCTTTAAAAAATCGTGCTGTCATTTTTCGGGTAACTTCTCTTCTTGGTGTTAAACCTATATACTCTTGACAATATTCACACCACTCCTTTATAAATCTTTCTTCAAATATAAGAGTTTCAAACTTCATCTTTGATAGTTCTTCTCTACCCTTTCGACCAGCTGCTGTTAAAATTTCTTTTATTTCTGTTTCTAAACTTTTTATTGCCATTATATAACAACTCTATATAAATCCAG
>MDSW01119780.1_pt1 | contig 18607 bp, 17 predicted proteins | sample 811171 | NCBI WGS metagenome assembly MDSW01 (sample SAMN05326641, study PRJNA326480) | marine metagenome | isolation source: seawater | place: Atlantic Ocean: North West | collected 2012 | reverse complement strand
AAGCAGCCTTCTGACAAGGTATGGCAATAAATCCTTATAAGCGCCTACCGGCGCATAGATTGATACTTGAGGGAAATCTTTCAATATTGAGTTTGCGTTTTTATATATCAACTCACCCATGCCAAATAAGCGTTGAAACTCAACAGACTTCTGGAATTGATTGGCTAGGCTATAAACGGCAGCAATAGTATGAGCATTGTGACTAGCAAATTTACACTTTAGCTCTTTGATCTGAATGAGTTTTTTTGCACATACTAAATAATTAAGATCAGTATTATCTTTTGAAGTGAACACAGGATAGCTTTCATAGCCTTTAATTTGCGATTGTTTGATTTCGTAATCCCAATAGGCACCTTTGACAAGCCTTATATGAATGCCTGGTCTTTCTTGCGCAGACTGCTCCATAAAATTTATTACATCCATAGCTCTTCTACCATAGGCTTGAACCGCTAAACCAAAGTCCTGCCAATCTTTGAGTTCAGGATTTTCGAGGATTGCTTCAAAGACAAGCATGCTAAGAGACAATCTGTCTTGCTCTTCAGCATCTATAGTAATTTCAACTTTTAATGAAGCAGCAAGCTTACACAATTCAATTATTCTTGGGAGCAGCCTTGCTTTAACTATGCTTTCTTTGTGCGCGAAATAATTAGGCTCAAGGGCCGACAGTTTGATAGAAATTCCATGTTTGCATGAACTGTTTTCGTTTATTGCACCAATTGCGATTATTGCTTCCTCATAAGCATGAAAATAATTCTGAGCTTGCGAGCTATTTCTTGCAGCCTCTCCTAACATGTCAAAAGAGCAGGGCGTTTCTTTGATGAAGCTAAGTTTTTTAACATGATTGATATCTGAGGCACATACAAATTCCTTGCTCAGAATTTGCATAGCCATTAATACTGCCTCTCTAATAGGAGTCTCTCCAGATTTAGCAACCAGCTTTTCTAGCCAATCATTTTTTAATTTAGGTTTAACAATTTTTCCTGCAAGTAACAGACCCCATGTTGCTGCATTAACCAAAAAGCTATCTGATTTATTAAGATGCTCTTCCCATTTAGCGTGCGACAGCTTTGCTTCAATTAGCTCATCTCTCGTTTTATTGTCAGGAATTCTTAGCAATGATTCTGCTAAGCACATTAATGCAACACCTTCCTTATTAGATAGGCCATATTCCGCTAGGAAAGCATCTAGTTTTGTTTGTTTAGATTTCTGCGATCGGCAAGCAGAGACTATTTTTATTGCATGTTCATTTATGAGGGGGTTATCAAGAAAGGATCCCTCTTTTAGAAGACTTTTAACAATTTCAGCCTCATCTTTAAATTTATTCAAAAGCAAAGATTTCTCCAAAAAAAGAATACTGTTAAACCATAGTAAATTCTAAGTGACCAACTCCTTCTATTTCTGCAAATACAACATCATTTTTATTTAATGAACCTACTCCTGCCGGCGTTCCAGTAAAAATGACATCGCCTGGTTTAAGTGTAATGTATTGAGATAAGTGCGATATTAGCGCACCAACACCCCATATCATTTCTGAAATATTGCTAGATTGCCTTTGTTCATCATTTACTTTAAGGCTTATTTTGGCATCAGCTAGAAGGCTGGTATTTTGTACAATTTCAGAAATGGGAGCAGAGTCGTCAAACCCTTTTGATAAATCCCAAGGCTCCCCAGCATCTTTAAATTGTTTTTGAAGATCCCGTCTGGTTAAATCAACTCCTACTGCGTAGCCAAATATCATTTTTTTAGCTTCCTCCTGAGAGATATTTGAACCACCTTTACTTAGAAAAACCACCAATTCAACTTCATGATGTAAATTATTAGTTTTGGGAGGGTATGGAATTTTTTTAAAGTGAGTCAGAGCCTGAGGTGGTTTTGAAAAAAAGAAAGGCTCATCTCTCTCTATCGCAGAACCCATTTCTTCAGCATGTGCGAGATAATTTTTTCCGACGCAATAAATTTTGCCTACTGGAAAAAGGGATGTTTCATCCTTAATCTTTAGCCCCATTAATGTTGGATTAAAAATAAACTTTATTCCCTGTTTTTGATTCATCATAAATAACTCCTGATTCGTACTATAATAAAACACTATGTCAAAAGATGCTCTAGAACTCATTAAAAGAGGAATTGATGAGTTTATTGGTGAGAAAGAATTAGTTCAAAAACTCTCCAAAAAAAAGACACTTACCGTCAAAGCTGGTTTTGATCCTACCGCGCCTGATTTACATCTTGGGCATACGGTATTAATTAATAAACTAAAACATTTCCAAGATCTTGGCCACAGGGTTATTTTCTTAATTGGTGATTTCACAGGGATGATTGGAGATCCATCTGGTAAGAATAAAACTAGACCTACATTAAACAGTGAGGATATCAAGGAGAACGCCAAAACTTACAAAAAGCAGATTTTTAAAATACTTGATCCTAATAAAACCGAGGTTTTATTTAATTCAGCCTGGTGCAATAAACTTGGTGCTCAGGGCATTATTAAACTTGCAGCAAATTACAACCTTGCAAGAATGCTAGAGCGGGAGGATTTCAATACTCGATACAAAAATAATCAAAGCATTGCCATCCATGAATTTTTATATCCCCTAATTCAGGCATATGACTCTATAGCGCTAGAAGCTGACGTAGAACTGGGAGGGACTGATCAAAAATTTAACTTGCTTGTTGGTCGAGAGATGCAAAGGTCTTTTGATCAAGAGCCTCAAGCAGTGATCACTGTTCCAATTTTAGAGGGCTTAGATGGGGTTAAAAAGATGTCTAAGTCATTGGATAACTATGTAGGTATTGATGAGTCGCCCCAGGAAATGTTTGGCAAAATTATGTCTATCTCTGATGATCTCATGTGGCGTTGGTTTGATCTTCTCAGTTTCAGGTCAATTAAAGAAATAGCTGATTTAAAGAAAGAGCAGAAAGCTGGTAAAAATCCAAGAGATATAAAAATCCTTCTTGCCAAAGAACTTATCGAGCGTTTTCACTCTGCAAAAGATGCACAAAGTGCCGAGGAAGCATTTATCAACAGATTTCAAAAAGGCATCATTCCTTCTGATATCGAAGAAGTAAGTATTTCCATAGAAGGAAATGAGGTTCCGCTGCCTAATTTGCTAAAAGAGGTTGCATTGGTTAGCAGCACTTCAGAGGCTATGAGAATGATCAAACAAGGTGCAGTAAAAATAGATGACACCAAGATAGAAGATCTTAAGCTGACCGTTAAGAAAAATACCAGTGGTGTATTTCAGGTAGGCAAGAGAAAAATTAAGAAAGTAGCTATTTCTTAGATTAGGATTTATCTATTGGCTCATACTTGCAAGTGCTAACCCATAAATATCTGCTATTTCCTCAATTTGCTTACTCCTTGGAGTTCCAGCTCCATGCCCAGCTCTAGTTTCAACTCTCAATAAAATAGGATTAGAACAAGATTGAAGATTTTGCAGCCTTGCAGCAAATTTATACGAATGTGAAGGCACGACCCTATCATCTCTCTCTGAAGTAGTTATGAGAGTAGGGGGATAACAAATATTTTGTTTGATATTGTGATATGGAGAATAAGAGAACAGGTTTTTAAAGTGTGTAGGGTCCTGAGGTGAGCCATAGTCAGACTCCCAAGCCCAGCCAATTGTAAACTTATTAAATCTCAACATATCCATTACCCCAACTTGAGGAATCGCAAACCCAAAGGTGTCGGGATATTGCAACATGGTGGCTCCCACTAACAGCCCACCATTAGATCTGCCTTGAATTGCAGTGGTGGAGGGTGAGCCAATGTTCTTGGAGTGCAGATACTTTGCTGCATATGCAAAATCATCAAACACATTTTGTTTATTTAGGAGCATGCCATCTTGATGCCAAGCTTCACCATATTCCGATCCACCTCTGAGGTTTGCTAGGGCAAAGACCCCATTTTGATTCATCCAAGCTAAAAAACGTTTTGAGAATCGAGGAAGTTGGGAGATATCAAAACCTCCATAGCCATAAACTAAGACTGGCGTGCTCTCAGTAATAACAAGATCTTTTTTATGACTAATATGAAGAGGAATTTTGGTGCCATCTTTAGAGGTATAAAAAATCATTTCAGACACATAATCAGTGGAAGCAAAGCCAGGTAACGCTTCTTCCCAGAATAATGTTTGTTCTCCGTTTTCAAAATTTATTTGAAATATCTGAGTAGGCTGCACTAGATTTGTAAAACTAAAATATGCAGTTTTATCATTTAGCTTTCCATAAGGTCCTGAAATAGTGCCTTTAGTCTTGGTTTCTAAGGAACCATGATAGTTGCCGTCTTTATCAAAGTAACGAACCTCCGAAAAGGTATCTTTTAGATAATTCACCACAAAATGACCATAAATGATATCAACCCCATTAATAGCCATATTGGTCTCAGGGATCACATCTTGGAAACCCCTCTCTAAATCTTTGAAGTCTAGCTTTACAACTTTCCCATTCGGAGCATTGTGATCTGTATAAAACCAAAGAGTGCTTTCAAACGAATCTATAAAAGAATAATCAGCAACAAATTCTGTCACTAATGGTATAAATTCTTCGCTCGCATATTCGGCAATTGCAATAAGATTTCTTTCATCGGTTCCTTTAGATGTATACAAAACCTTATAGAGTCCATCATCAGAGACTTGAATAGACCATGAGAGTTTAGGGTTGCTGAGATCTTGTTTAGCAATTTTATCCTCAGTTTGTCTTTGCCCAATAGTATGGAACATGACCGCAGGACTGCTATTAAGATCGGCCAATGCTTCATTGGTTGGAGTAGGATATTTATTGTAAAAAAAGCCGGAGCTATCAGAGGCCCATTCTGCTCCAGAAAATTTTGACCACACTAAGTTATCATCCAGCTCCTCCCCAGATTCAATGTTTAGAACTTTCCAACTTCTCCAATCTGATCCCCCATCTGAAATAGCAAATGCTAACAGTTCTGCATTGGGACTAACGCTAACCGATGCAAGCGCTATGGTGCCATCTGTTGAGAAGGTATTAGGATCAAGTAAAATCCTAGCATCGCAAGCATCACAATCTTTAACCATGAATTTACTTTGCTGCCAGTCACCAGAATTAAAATAATAAAAAGTTTTATCTTGTACTTTGTATGGAGTGCTTATAGATTCACTTACCCAGATATTTTCTAAGTTTTCTTTAGTAGCCAATCTATTAGGATTTTCTAAAAAGCTTTCGGTATAAGTATTTTGAGCATCAACCCATTCTTTAACTTCTAGAGAGGTAAAATCCTCAAGCCAGCGATAAGGATCTGCCACTAATGTTCCATGATAATTATCGACGTGCTGAACAATTCTACTTTCTGGCATTTTAATGCTTTGTGAGCATGAAACCACAATTAAAATTATTGGATAAATTAACTTTCTTTTAAACATGTCTCGAGTCCTTAAACTATAATCTAGCTATGAATCAGCTTATTTTAGCAATTAACTATTGCAGAACCCATTTCTTATTATTATTTTTTGGGATTGCGCTTCCTGCTATCGCAGTCGATCTAATTACCTCCTTCTATTTTATGAACTTAGGTTTCGATGGAACTATGTCTGATTCCATGATCATTGAGCTTTTGCAGGAAACTGCTCTGCCTGCAGCTATTGTGTTGTTGATATCTATTTTTATAACCACTACATTTAGCGGCGCCATTATCTTGGGCTACCAAGCTATTGATAATGCGAATCCTATAAATGTTTTAGAGCTGTATTTGACTGCATTTAAGCGGTTCCTTACTTTGCTAGGAGTTTCATTGCTACAAGGTTTTATTTTTGCTTTTGGTTTATTGCTATTGGTATTGCCTGGTTTTTATTTCTTGGGGAGGCTTGGCATGTCTACTTCTTATGTCATGCTTCGTGGTCAAAAAACTTTTGAAGCTCTGGGTAATGCATGGGAGAGTTCCGATGTACATGGGGTAAGGTTGTTTTTCTTATGTTTATTTTTCTTAGGCATCCAGCTGATGTTTGGCTTGGTTGGAGGTTTGATTATTCAGGAAGAGAATATAGTTTTTATTATCTTAACCACACTTGTTAAGTACTTAACCACCATTCCTCTAACTTACCTCTTTTATTCTTTGTATAAATCTCTTAACCCAGTATCCAATTAATATTCGGTTATTGTCAGTTATCTATTAGAAAGGTAGAATGCATCTTCCAAATTTTTGGGTCTGTAGCTCAGTTGGTTAGAGCGCACCCCTGATAAGGGTGAGGTCGGAAGTTCAAATCTTCCCAGACCCACCACCTAAACGAGTGGTAAATTATCTAATATCTCTAGACATTAATACTGATTGCTGTATCTTTTTCACTGAGAGATTCCTCTAAATCTATAATAAATGGTCAAAAGTTATCTTTCTAAGCACTGAATTAATTTTGAAGGAGATAACAATGAAATCAGGAAAAGTAAAATTTTTTAGCGAAGACAAAGGATACGGATTCGTTGCCTCAGATGATGGCGGCAAGGACGCGTTTGTTCATCATACAACTCTCAAAGAATGCGGACTAAGAACTTTAAAAGAAAATGATCGCGTTCAATTTGAGACCGAAGACAATAATGGAAAAGAGAGAGTTTCTAAAATAGAACTTCTTGATTAAGGCACTTCATTCTTTTAGCTAAACTTGCTCTGATAATCCTTTTCAGCTTAATTTCTGAAAGCTCTTAAGGTAAAATTTTTGTCAATTATGTTAGACATGCTAATTTCACACATAAAAAACTGGAGAATGGTTTGGTTTGGTCTAATCTTTATTGGAAGCATCCTTAATGCATTTGTAGCAAGGATAGAAGCATTAAGCCAAATACCCAATTTAACCTACTGGTGTTTTTTTATGGGTTTTGTAATTGGCATAATTGCTAAGTTACGGGGGAGATGGTTATGGAATTAGACCAAAATATACCTGATGAATTTTCTTTTGAAAAAGAAAAAGCTATAGCCAAGAGTTTATCTCAAAGGTTCCAATGGGAAATGATTGCCATTGGAATTGGACAGGCTACTATTTTCTTAAGTCTATGGCCGCTTACCTTGATGGGCTTCATTCCGCTATGGGCTGGTTTTCTTATAGCAACACTATGTGCATGTTTAGCATATTTACCTTCTCATGAAGCCCAACATGGCAACTATTCTAGAGGTAACCCTAAAAAGAGATGGATTGATTCGCTCGTTGGAAACTTTACATTAATAACCCTAATCTATCCTTATGAAATTTTGAGAGTTACTCATATGAAGCATCATGCTTACACCAACCATCCAGAAAAAGATCCTGATTACGATAATCAGCATGCTAGTTCTGTTGCGAAATTAGCTATTCAGGTTCTTGATGGTACTTCGGTAGATTATTCTAAGTATGAGGAAGTCTTTGCAGAGGATGCTGCATTTCAAAAAGGTTTTAAGAAAGGCGCCCTAATTGGATTAACTTATCGAGCCATCCTCATGATCGCTGTATTTTTACTTCCATTGCATACCTTATTTTTATGGTGGTTGCCTGCAAAATTAGGAACTGTATATACCACTACTTTTTTCTCATGGTACCCTCACCTTAAAACAGAGCAGGGGCGCTATAAAGACACTAGATTTTGGCAGCATTGGATGCCCAGATATATCAATCATTCTATGCAACTCCATTTCATACATCATCTTCATCCGAGTATTGGACATTTTGATGAACCTAGGGCTATTGAAGCTCTTAGACCTTTTTTAATTGCTCGAGGAGTGCCTGGTGCAGAGGAGATACCTCAAAAAATTCAATACAACCCATTAATTAAAGTTTAAGCTTTCAGAGTGCCTTTAACTCATCACGCTAAATTTATTAGCAGCTCAACATTATTTATATTATTTATTTCATCATTATTCTTATTATTTCGCTTATTAAACATAACTGAAGAAAGCTATTGGATGGATGAGCTTTACAGTGCTACACGATCAAATCCTGACAAAGAATTTTTAAAAGTATACTACTGGGGTCCCGATCCACATCCCCCATTTCATTATGTTTTATTATGGTTGAGCTACAATCTTTTTGGATTTAATGAATATCTTGGTAGATTCATTTCTGTTTTAAGTGGAACATTAGTTATTCCAGCCACATATTATTTTGCAAAAAAAATAATCTCAGAAAGGGTTGGAGTAATTTCTGCAGTACTGGTCAGTATAAATACCACAATATTATATTTTTCAACTGAAGTACGTTCCTATGAATTAATGGCCTTATGCTCTTTGCTATCAACGCTTTATTTCTTGAATTATCTCTTAAGTCAAAAAAAATTATATTTGATACCATATTTTGGTTTTTCTTTGATGCTAATGAATCTTCATTTTTTTGGAGCCTTAATAATTATTTCTCACCTATTCGCGTCTTTTTTAATTTTTAGAAGCAATCTACTCTCGAAGGAATTTTTGTTATTTATAGCAATCAATCTTTTAGTCCAAGCAAGCTACATCCCTCTGCTTGGCCTAATATTTAGTGTTGCCAACTCAGGACCTACATGGATTCAGGAAGTTAATTTTTTTACTTATCTATTTAATACCTTCACTGATTTTGTATTTTATGAATTTGCTTATCAACAAATGAGTAATATTTTTTTTGGAGCAATTCTTCTTTTGGGGCTGATTTATGGAATTAAGCAACTTGCCCAAGTGAATTCTTCAGCAGCTATAATTATTCTTACCCTGGGATTATTTTTACTAGTAATACCAATCATTATTGGCTATTTTTTAGAACCAATTTTTAATACTAGAAATGCAATAGGCTTCTTGCCATTCTTTCTTATATTAATAAGCCTAACAATTAGCAAAGCAACCATTAATTTATCTAACAAAAATGTTTACTTGCTGGGAGCAGTTTTAATTTTTATCACTTATGCTAATTACGAAGAAAGGAAGAAACAGGACTGGAGGAATATTCTTAAAGACGCTGTAAAAGAATCAAATGTTATTTACACTCCAAATTGGCTTGGCCAATGGCAAACGTATCAAGCTTGGTTGGGATTAGAAGATATTCAGTTATTAGATTTAAATTCTATAAATAAATCAGAAGAACTTGAATCAGAAAAATATATTGTTGTATGGGCTCAAGTTAGACCTGACAAAATGCAGAGGTTGAGCAAAATATTGCCAAGGCTGAGGATTAAAGATGAAAAAGATTTCAAGGGAGGCGGCATTATTATTTATGAGCCTTTATTGCAATAAATTATCTAGCTTGATCAGTTAAGCTCTTTCCTTTACGTTTGCAATCAATGAGAGCGACGCTGCTATGAGAAATCCTGCATATATTCGAAAATCTGGGAATGGAATTAATGCAAAAGAAATAATTGCTCCAACAACAAACATGCATGGGACCAATCTTTTGTCGCTCATCCAATACCTTTTTTCTTTTAGTGGCAAGAAACTCAAAGATAAAAGTATCAGCATGAGAGCAGGCAGTCTATTCAATTCAGGGTTGCCAAGCATCCAGTTTAATTTTCCTATGAGGGTTGAGAAAACAAGCGAAAGCTCAAATGGCGGATTGAATCCTATAAATGTATCGGGCATACGTATAAGGCTTGAATAGTATGTTTTCCAATACCCAATACTTTCAAAAAGACTAGAATTTAGAAAATATATCAGTAATCCAAGAGAAGCATACGATATAAATTTTAAGTAATTTCTTTCCTTCAACTCAAATAATATAAATAATGCAAAGAGAATAATATTGGTTTGTCTCACCAATAAAGAAACAAGCATAATTCCATATCCAGCAGTTTTCTTTTGATTTAAAAAGCATGCCGTAGCAGCAAACATAAGCAGAGCATTGAAACTATCAGGAGTTAATAGTCTTGCCATTGGGATTATTTGCATCAGAATTAAAATTGGAAAAATGCTGAAATATAAAATAAATGATTTACTGAATAAAAAAATTGCTGCAAGAAGACTAAGCAATGTTACAGAAGTAAAAGAAATAAGTTTTAGGGCTTCAAACTCATCAATATTAAAAAAGCTTGAGACCAGTCTAACTGTTAATACATACAAAGATTTTGTTTGATAGGATGGAAGGTGAGAACCAAATGCTTCGAAACTCTGATACATCGATTTTCTATAGCTGGATGCGCAACATAAATCATTAAATACGCCTGGTTGGCTTTTACTTCTTAGAAGGTTCCAGGCATAGGCATGAGAGGAAACCAAATCCTCTCCTGTTAACATATAGGCAGAGGCAACATAAGGTATTCCATCGTAATTAAAATAATCTTGTTTATAAGATTTTTCATAGACAAAGAGCACAAATAACAAATAAGTGATTATTTTTAAGATACTAAAGATTGAGAAATATTTAATTTTTGAAGTCATAGCTTAAAAACGATATTTCTACTTAGGAAATAATTTAATAATAAACCAGCAGCAATTCCCAATAAGGTTGATATTGCAATACTAAAATTGTCTAGGTAAAGAAATGAGGCAACCCCAATATTTACAACAAGCGATAGAGAATTAAATGCTGAATATTTAAATAAACCAGCAATCTTTTTCGCAAGAGTATTATGCAAATTGTTAAATGTTAGATAGTTGTTTAAGAAATAGTTTGAAGTTAAAGCAAGCGCAGAACCAAAAAAATTAGAGATTATATATGTGAGGCCTGTTTCGAGTAATAGATATAGAGCTACCAAATGAACTAAAACCCCAATTGATCCAATAAAAGAAAAAACAAAAAAAGTGCTTGGAATTACTCCCCGTGAGACATTTTCTACAATCTGGCCAAAAAGATGAGCCAAAGTTGAGAGATTGAGCTTGCTTTCCCCTTGCTTTCTATCTCTGAAGTTAATTTGTATTTCCTTGTGTTTGAGGGTTTTATCTAGCATAAGGATATCAAATAGGATCTTAAAACCATCTTTATAAATATGCTTTTGAAGCTTTTGCAGTATTTGTCTTTTTATAAGAAAAAATCCAGTTAAAGGATCTGTAATATTTTTGCTGATGAAGGGTTTTGTTAACGAAATCCCTATTTTGCTTAAGATTGACCTGTTGTTGGAAAGAGCTGTTGTATATTCTTTAGTAAGGAATCTGCTGCCAAGTACTAGGTCTAGAGAATCGTTCTTTTGAACCTCTAATAATTTGATAATGTTTTTAGGATCATGCTGGCCATCTCCATCCATGACCACTATGAGAGGAGCATTTGCAACTGCCATTCCTTCAATAACTGCTGAGGAAAGACCCTTTTGCCAGGTTCGCTCAATGCAAATTATTCTTTCAGTTTTATTGGCCGCATATGCTTTTACGAACTCTGCTGTTTTATCTGGGCTATTATCATCAATGACAATAATCTCATATTCATAATTAGCTAATGTTTCATGAATCTCTTGTATAAGATCAAGAATATTATCTTTTTCATTGTATGTAGGAATTAGGATAGAAAATTCATTCATGATTAATATTCAGGACTTCTGTAAAATGATTTTAACGTATAAAAATAATAACAGTCAGTGAAAAAATTTGAGATTGCAATCATTGGGGCCGGGATGGCTGGGATGTTAGCTGCAATTAGTTTAAAAAAACAAGGATACAAAGAGATCATAGTTTTTGAAAAGGCTGACAATGTTGGTGGAACGTGGAGAGATAATTCTTATCCTGGCTTATCCTGCGATGTTCCAGCCCACCATTACACTTATAGTTTTGCCAGAAATCCTAATTGGTCAAAAACTTATGCTTCTGGACAAGAAATACAAATGTATTTTGAATCAATATACGAATCTCATAATCTTAAAGAAAGCATTCAATTTAACTCAGAAGTCTCTAAGCTATCTTTTGATGGCGAATATTGGACATTAGAATTTCTTAAACAAGAAGCCGTAATAGCAAAAATTGTTATTGCTGCAACTGGAGTTTTACATCATCCGAAAATTCCAACTTTGACTGGCCAAGATGCATTTCAAGGCAGGCAATTTCATAGTGCTAAATGGGACAATAAAGTTGCGTTGGAAAATTTAAGAGTGGGTGTTATAGGCAATGGCTCTTCTGGAATACAAATTGTTTCTGCGCTAGCAAAAGAGGCTAGAGAAGTTTTTCACTTTCAAAGAACAGCTCAATGGATGATGCCACTGGAAAATCCTTCCTTTTCTAATGAGCAAAAGCAAGCCTTTGCAGATCCTAAGCTCTTAGCTAAGGCAATGGATTTTGAAGGCTATGCTGCTGCAGTAGATAGATATTCCCATGCACTAATAGATATGAATTCAGAAGCCGCCCATGAAATGGCAATGTATTGTCAAATGAACTTGGACAGAGTCATAGATCCTGAATTAAAGAAATTGCTTACCCCAGATCACAAACCGCTTTGCAAAAGATTAATTTGGTCATCAGAGTATTATGATGCTATTCAAAAACCAAATGCTCACCTCATCACAGATTCCATATCCCATATTAACCAAACCGGTATCGTCACAGATGCTGAAATAATAGATTTAGATGTTATTGTCTATGCAACAGGATTCGATACCAGCATGTTCATGAGACCCATAAACATTTTGGGATTGAACGGCATAACCTTAGAAGACTATTGGCAAGATTATCCCAAAGCCTATTACTCAATCGCAATGCCGAATTTCCCAAATCTATTTATGCTTAATGGACCCAATGGTCCAGTAGGAAATTTTTCATTGATAGATATTGCTGAGCAGCAAATGCAATACATTGCTCAACTGATTAAATTGCTCCTTCAAGGCCAGGCAAAATATATTCACCCAAAAATAGATGCCACTAATGAATATGAGATTGCCAGAGAAACTGCTGCCAAAAAAACTGTCTGGTATCTCGGAGGTTGTAATAGCTGGTATCTCAATAGTGCAGGCATTCCTGCAAGCTGGCCCTGGACCTACGGCAGGTTTGTAGAAGCCATGCAGAAACCAGCTCTAGAAGATTTTGAAGTCGTAAGTAATTAACGAACTATATCTATTTCAGCAAGTATATTTTTAGCCTCAGCAACCTTTTCAAGATTCCATAATAAATACCTTGAATCCACAGAGATAGTTCTAGCTTCCGGGATGTATTTGTAATCTGAAATAATAGTTTCAATCATTCCATCGAAGGCTAAGCCCACCAATTCAAAATCTTTATTAATAGTTGCTGAACCTGAGTTACCATTAGTTATGTCTAGGTCTGAGATGAAATTCACTGGGACGGAACCAACATCCTCAGCAAAATAGCTTCCGTAGTCTTGTTCCTTAATAAGTGATCTTAATTGTTCAGGAGCATCAAATGGAGTTTCTCCTTGGTGCTTTTCTAAGATGCCCTCCAAGCTTGTGAAAGGCTTATACGCAATACCATCTCGGAGCTCTAAACCCATCACATTTCCATAGGTTACTCTTAGAGTTCCGTTAGCATCTGCGTAAAGTGGCTTATTAATTTTTTTATAATAATCTTTTGAAAGCTTTATGAACGTTGATCTTAGTTTCTGTCTCTCAGCTCTTTCGGCATCGAATTGTTTCTCGTATTCTTTAGATTCCGCATAAATACTTTTAATAAAATTGATGAGTGGATCTTTTAATGCAGTTATTTCTTCAAAGGATTTTTTGAACAATTCCAGCATTTTGGTTGGGTCTGTAAATTCAGAAGAATAAATTTTATCTACTACTGCAATAGTTTCCTCGTGCGAGCCATCCAGTTTCAGAGCTCTACTAAATTCAGGCCTTCTAAGATCCTCATCAAAGGCTTGGTAGGTTTGTAATCTATCTAGGAATATAGCTTTATCAATTTTTGCTTCAAACCTATATTGTGCTGATCTAATTGAATTCTTAATTCTATTTTGGTCTCGTTCTTGATAGCCACTATCTCTTTCCTCATTTGGCTTTCTGCGTTCGTCTGCATTTTTATAGATACGAAAGACATACGAAATCAAAGAAGAATTCCCATAATATCTTTCAGCTAAATATCTATCTTGTTGCTCTTTAATAAGGTCAAGTAGGGCAGCTAAGTCATTTTTTTCAGCAGGAGTTGCATTGCCTTCAACATGTCTCATGAATTCATCCCACTTCATTTGTTCTGAATCTAAAAGGTTAAATCTTTGTGAGCCTTCAAATTGTCCTGCAATTTTTTTATAGTAATTTTCGTACCCACTCTTTAGGCCCCTGTATTTAAGAGTTGCTGCTTCATCGCCTTTGGTATTCTCTTCGATTAATTCTATGCCTCGTTTTAGGAACTCAACGCTCCTAGCAAAGCCTTGAGTTAAGTCATAATTTATTTCTGCAAAGGTTTGTAATCTATTGGTAGAACCTGGGTAACCAATGACCATGACAAACTCTCCATCAGAGACGCCTTTGGCAGAAATTTTTAAATATGTCTCTGGATTAAAGGGCACATTAGCCTGATCAAATTCTTTGCTCGATCCATCCGGGGCTACGTAAGCCCTCAGCAAGGCAAAATCTCCTGTATGTCTTGGATACATCCAGTTATCTATTTCTCCTCCGTATTCTCCTATTGAGCTCGGGGGTGCATACACCAAACGCACATCTTTAATGACGGTTTGAACTTCAAGCTTATATGTCTCTCCTGAAAAAAAACTTCTGACTCTACAGCGAATATTGGAGTCTTTCTCACAATCGCTGACTATGTTTTTTGAATTCTGCTCGATAATTTCAGCTTTGGATGCATAGTCATCAGCTTCTTCAGTTCCTGCAAGAACTTGATCGGTAATCTCAGTGCTTGATGTAGTTATATAGACTCTGCTACCAGGAGCCGATGGTTTTTCATCTTCATAATTAACTGCCGTAAAGCCTGTTGCAAATAAATCATCTTCTTTTGTGGAGTTATATTGTAAGTAGGACCCCTCCACGCAGTGATAGTTAGTGGCTATTAGGCCATTTGGGGAGACAAAAGCTGCTGAACAACCACCAATACTAACAATTGCATTCATGGGGAATTCAAAGAGATCGCTTATGGAGCTTACATTCTTATTAAAACCAGCTGCCCTAAGTTCTTTTTTTAATAATGGCATCTGATGCGGCTCCCACATTCCTTCTCTTGCAAGCAATAAAAGAGGTAGCGAAATTAAGGCAGAAAAAATTAGTCTCATAATGTCTCCAAAGAACCGGAGGAGTATTTTAATACATATAAGAGTAGAATGTTTTACAAGGCAAATATGAGCAAGGGCTTATGAAATACTTCCATCTAGTTTTTTTAGTACTCATTTCTTTAGGAGCAAATACCATGGATAAACCTATAGCAATAGTATTGCACGGAGGCGCAGGCTGGTTTGCAAATCTTTCGGATGATCAACAAGCTGCTATTAAAGATAAGATGAAAGAAGCAATGGATGCTGGCTATAGCATCTTGGAGTCTGGTGGCAATAGTGGAGATGCGGTTATTGCATCCATAACCATTCTAGAAGATAGTCCTCTCTTTAATGCAGGCAAGGGATCTGTATTTACCTCAGAGGCAACCCAAGAAATGGATGCCTCCATTATGAGAGGAAACGATCATGCCGCCGGAGCAGTGGCCTCAGTTTCAGTGGTAAAGAATCCGATTAAATTAGCTAAGCATGTGATGGAGAATACTCCGCATGTAATGTTTGTAGGCGAAGGAGCTGAGTCATTAGCTAAAACAGGGGGGCTTGAAATAGTTGATCCAGATTACTTTTTTTCTCAACAGAAATTTGAAGCATTGCAACGAGCACAAGCAAAAGAAAACTTAAAAGAAGATAAGCTAGGTACAGTTGGCGCAGTTGCTTTAGATAAATTTGGGAATATTACCGCAGGCACTTCAACCGGGGGCATGACCAATAAACTTCCTGGAAGAGTAGGTGACTCGCCTATTATTGGAGCGGGCACCTGGGCTGATAACGAATCTTGTGGCGTGAGCGCAACGGGCCATGGAGAATTTTTTATTAGGTACAACGTATCCAAAGAGATTTGTGATCGAGTGAAATATCTAGGTAAAAGTATTAAAGATGCCTCGGATCAATTAATTTCAGAGCTTAAAGCAATTGAAGCAGACGGTGGTGTTATTGTGCTTAATAAAAAAGGAGAGGCCGCTATGAGCTTTAATACTCCTGCTATGGCTAGAGCCTATAAGGGACCCGATCAAGAACTTGTTGAGATTTACCGCTAATAAAAGTTTTCAGAATTAAGTAAGACTTCTTTTGGTAGTGAGAAGCCATTTCTGTTGATTTCCCAGCTCTTGCTAACTAACTTGGTTTGAAGTTTTGCATAATAATGGGGAAACTTTCCTACTCTTTCTCCTTTTGGGATAGGCTCTTCAAATATTAATTCCTCTCCAAGTTCAACAGATTCAAATTCCAACAAGATTAAGTTTTCAAAGCCATTAAAATAAAAAGCAAGGGTTCCAGCTAATTGATTGGAGGTTGAAAGATGGATAAATCCATCTTGTTGATCAAGGTTGGTAGTAATCTCTCCGGTTTCCTTTGCATTGTCCCACTCCTCGAGCGTGAGTATTTTATAGACCTTTTCATTCATAATTTTTTCCTCTTCAAAAGAGCAAGACGATATAAAAATAACACTTACAAAGAATACTAATCTTAGCAATAACAGCCTGTGGCTCATTTTTGATCAGACTTCATTATTTTTGTATCTACGCAATCAAAATAATCTTCATGTTCGGAGCGCTGATCATTCAGTATATCTTTGCCAGTCACGACCAAGGGAATACTGGGGCCGCTTTGACTGGATGCCAAACAGCCATGCATAATGGCACCCATTTCTCCTTCCACTCCAACTGTTTCACCATTTTTTACTTGAACAACTTGCTGGTTAACAATCTGGTATTCAGTAGCTGCACAACTCCCCAATATCAACATAAGAGAAGTGAAGCAGCAATTTAAAGTGCTAGCTTTTGAGATCTTGGATTTCTTTTTCAAGTTCTTTTACCCTTGATTCAAGTTTTTGCAGTTCAGCCTGCTTTACAAAACCTGATTCTTTCATGAATTTCTCTAATGCAGGTTTAAGCATCTTTTCCATATTCTTAAGATCGCCTGCCATTTTTAATGGATTAAACATTTAGTTACCTCAATTGATTGCTCATAAATTTGTCATGATACTATATTCATATCATTCCAGAGGAGGTTGATATGAGTTTCGCATCTTACACAGACGCAATAGCTAAACCGTTCATGGGGATTACCCCGTGGATTCTACGACTATCTTTTGCAACAAGCTTCATCCTGCACGGATTGGGAAAATTTCCAATGCCTGCTGATGGTTTGGTAAGACTCTTTGAGAGCAAGGGTATTTTTATGCCAGAGCTGACAGCTTCTTTAGTTGCTTTAGGTGAAGTAGGAGCTGGAGCTTTGATTATTCTTGGAGGCTTATTCGGAACCACTCTTGGGCATACCCTTACTAGATTGGGTGGAGGCATGGGGCTTGTCATAATGATAGGTGCTTTATCCATTGCTCACTCGGATTGGTTTATTACCCAGAAGCTATTTATGAGCGAGCAAATATTTTTACTTGCTATTGCTCTATATTTTGCAATTCGAGGAAATAACTAAAAATAGCATTGCTTTTTAAATGAGAATGATTATCATTCTCATGCATGAAATATTTTGCTTTTTTTAAGAACCCTTTCGCATTTTATTTCTACTTTCTATGCTTTATTTCCCCATTTGCATCTTCTAATATCGAGTTAAATCTCGAATACATAGAGCAGATTTACATTATTGGAACCAAGCAAGATGTCAATGACTTACCTGGCTCAGGAACTGTTATATCTAATGAAGATTTAAAAAAGCTTGTAGATACCGATATTCAAAAGGTGCTCTTGATGGTTCCAGGGCTCTATTTTCGTAGCGAAGAAGGTTTCGGCTTGAGACCAAATATCTCTATTAGGGGAACGGCCCCGGATCGATCTGGAAAAATCACCATCATGGAGGATGGAGTTCCTATTGCACCAGCTCCTTATACTGCACCAGCTGCTTACTATTTCCCAACTGCAGGAAGGATTCATGCAGTAGAGGTATTAAAAGGGCCAGCATCCATAAGTCAGGGACCAAGTAATATTGGCGGAGTCATTAATCTTATTAGTACGCCTATACCTGAAGATCATATGGGTACGTTTGTTCAAGAATACGGAGATGACGGCTATCTCAGAACACATTCTTATGCAGGCCTAAGTAGCAAAAACTTTGGCTTTATTTTAGAAGCTCATGAAAATAAAGCCGATGGCTTTGACTCAGTAGAGCATTTGGGTGGGAATACAGGATTTGATAAATCTGACTACCTTGCCAAAATAAAATTGAATACCGAAAGAGATGCTCAAGGCTACCATGAAGCGGTTTTGAAGGTGAAAACCAGCGATGAAATTTCTAATCAAACTTATGTTGGCCTTACCCAGTCCGATTATGAAATTAATCCAAGGCAAAGATATGGCCTTAGTTATTTTGATGAAATGGACAACCAACATGACTCCATTCAGCTAAATTACCTCTTTGAATATCAAGACTTTAGATTTACAGCAGTCTATTTTGATAATGAATTTTCAAGGGATTGGTTTAAGGTTGAAAAGATTAATAGTCAAAGCATTAATGATGTTTTGAGTGCTGCCAATAGAGGAGATGTCATAGCATACGGCATCTTACATAACACCCACCCTAGCGAGATAACACTTAAACACAACAACAGAAATTATTACTCTTCAGGTTTT
>MDSW01049952.1_pt1 | contig 18611 bp, 9 predicted proteins | sample 811171 | NCBI WGS metagenome assembly MDSW01 (sample SAMN05326641, study PRJNA326480) | marine metagenome | isolation source: seawater | place: Atlantic Ocean: North West | collected 2012 | reverse complement strand
GGGAGAAAGCGAGGGACGCGGCGAGGGACGCGGCGCGGAGCGCGCGGCGGAGGATCGACGAGGAGGCGGAGGCGAGCGGGTTGGGGTCGGGGCGGTCCGACCCGGGGTCGTCGGATGAGGGCGGCGGGGCGCTCTCGCCGAGGTCGCCGCTGCAGTCGCCGCTCGAGGCGGGCGCGAAGCCCGACGACGCGCCGGCGGCGGTGTTCGTCGACCTGCCGCCGCTGGAGGCTCGGTACACGGAGCCGCCGGCGCGCATGCGAAAGAGCCTGGCGTGACGACGCGCTCGATGATTTCGACGTTCAACTGGTACGTCGTACCAGGTCACGTCATATTTCTTTCTTCCAGGGAGATCTACATTCACTGGTGTCGTGGTAGACCTACGATAGGGGTGGCGCCTTTCAACACTAGTTTACTTGGCGCGTTTGTTACTTCATCGCGCACTGACTTCTCGTTAACAATCGAGGGGGCGGTTTCCCCATTATGCGTGAATGTGGTACGTGTATCTTTACCGGGTTGAGGCGTCTCGATTCTCGTCGGGGGCGATCTCACACTCGCGCGCGTCGCGCGGGATGGCGGGCGTCGACTGACCGCGCGACCGCGGCGGGTCTCGAGCGTGACCGCGCCGCGCTCGGGACGAGCGTCTCCGCGCGCGCGCGTCGGTCGACCGTTCCTTCACCGCGTCGTCCGAGGCGGCGTCTTCGTACGTTCGTCATATGGACACGTACACGGTCGCCGCGGTGGACCACCTCCGCGCGCACCCCGGGGTGACGCGCGTTCGTTTCCGCCACGCCTCCGGGGCGCCGATCGCGAGCGTCATCGACTGGGAGACGAGGCACCGCCCGCACGTCCTCCCCGACGATCTGAAGGCGTTCCTGTGCGCCTCCGACGGCTTCTCCCTGGAGTGGGACGCGCACGTCGGCGCCGTCCCGCGCCGCGCGCTCGGGAAGATGACCCTCAACGGCCTCGAGCGCATCGTCCCCCTTCCCCTGGACGCCGGCTCGCCGCCGGACGACCGGTGCGCCGCCCCGCCGCGCGACGCCATCGACGGCGGCGTCGTCGGCCGCGCGGTCGCCGACGTCGTCCCTCCGCCCTGGATAGCCGCGGAGAAGGATCGCGTCCGATGGCGCCCCCCGAGGGTCACGCGCGCGTTCGACCTCGACGCGTCGTGCGCGTGCGGCCGCGTCGCGCTCGTGTTCGTGGACCTCCCCGAGTGCCAGGATTCGCACGCGAGCGATGCATCGATCCTCGCGGCGGCGACGCGGCCGAGGAGCGAGGCGCAGGTGTGGTTCCAGGACCTCGGCGCGCGGTGGCACGTCGCGGCGGGGAGCTTCAGCGAGTACTTTCGCGCCATGGCGACCAACCTCGGCGCGCCGAACTGGCAGCTCGCGTTCACGGACGTCGGCCCGGACCCGGTGGCGAGGCAGTGGCGCGCGTTCCTGAAGCCGGAGCGGATGATGGTGGACCTCGAGCGGTCGAAAAGGCGAGGACCCCCGGAAGGCGCGGAGGGCCGAGGGACCCTAAACGGCGACGTAGCAGAAGGTCGAGGGGGAGGCGGGAGGAACGCCGCCGCCGCCGCCGCCGCGGGAAGGTAGCCGGGGAAGCGGTCCGAGAGGGGCCTCGATTCGGGCTCGGATTCGAGGTGCCGCGCCCCATGATGTACACTATTCGCACGATACGCGGCGATCGCGTTCCCGCGCGGACGCGCGTCGCTCACTCGTCGTCGTCCTCCGACTCTTCCTCCGCCCTTCGCGACGCTCGCAGATCCAGCGTCTTTTGCTTCCCTCTCGCGGATCTGAGGTTGGCCGGAACCGTCCGCGCCACCGCGTCCCGGACGTGCCGTATCCGTCGACACGCGAGGAGGACGTCCTCGTGGCTGACGACCTTGCTCTTCCTGTGCGCGGCGAACGCGTGGAGGTCGTCCGAGAGCGTGCGCGCGTACTGGCTCGTCATCTCCGTGGCGCACTGCGCGAAGAGCGGAGAGACGCGGCACCCGCGCGCGCGCGCCGCCTCCTCGACGATGGCGATCACCTCGCACTTGAGCCGCGCGTCCAGCGCGGCCCTCCGCGCCGCGTCGGGGTCGACCTCGGCGTCCGCGGCGTCCTCAATCGGCCCCCCGTGGCCCGCCAGCACGAGCTCGTCGAGCTCGTCGGGATCCATCGCGCGCTGGAAGTGAGGCGTCGGCGAAGCCGACCCTCGTCGCAGGGACGCGCGGCAAACTTTGAATTCTTTTCCATGAAGAGAATCCTACGAGCGTTTCTCGTCCCTCGCGCCTCACTTCCGCGCCTCCTCGTCCCTCGCCTTCTGCCCGTGGAAGATCCCCGCCGCCTTGGCGTTCCTGACCACCCTGCCGAGCCCCTCCTTCGCGCTCGCGCGCTTGCTCGCGCGGCGGTTGAGAAGCTTCGGGTCCAGCGGCCAGTACGCGTACGGCTCGAGTTTCCTGCTCTTCGACCGCACGTCGCCCTTGGCGCCCTTCTTCGCGCGGTACGCCTCCGCGCCGTGCGCCTTGTTCGACCCGCGCGCCGTCTTCCCCGACCGCTCCGTCCGCCCGCCCACGGACCCGCCGCGCCCTTTGCCCGTCCGCGCGGTCCGCCCCGAGCGCATCGTCCCGTTCGTCTTCGCCGTTCGCCGCGACACGTTCGAGCGCGCGCCGACGCTTCCGCCGCCGTCGTCGTCCGAAACATCCTCCTCGCCGCGTTTCCGCTTCCCGCCGCGGAAGTTCTCGCTCTCCTCCCTGATGACGAGCTTGCCCCCCTCGCCGCGCGCGTACGCGCGCCCGTCGTCGGCGTCGTCGCGCCGCCCGCCGCCCTGGTCGAGCATCCGCCGCCGCATCGCGGACTCGTCGAGGAGGTCCAGCGGCGCGTCGCCCGACGCGGACCCGGGGAGGCGAGCGCCGCCGGCGGCGCGAAGCGCGTGCGCGGCGGCGGCGCTGCGCGGCCCCCCGCCACCCGCCTCGCGTCGGGACGTCGGCGCCAACGAGTACGCCCCGCGCGGGATCCCCCCCGCGACGGATCCGGATCGCCCGCCGCCGCGCCCCCTCGAGGTCCCTCCCGGTCCCGCCGTCCCGTCATCGTCCGAGAAGACGTCGGCGTCGTTCCACGCGCGCCCGCGTCGCGTCGCGGCGGACCTCCCCGCGTCCGTCGCGGCGCCGCCGCGAGCGCTTCGCCGGTCGCCGCCAAACTCGCTCGCGGCTTTCCTCCGGCGCTCGGACCGCACCTCGGACCGCTTCATGTGCGCGATGAGAGCGCGGTGCGCGGGCGGGACGACGTCCTCCACGGCTTTCCACCCGCATCGCTTCACCAATCGCTCGACGACGACTCGCGTCTTGCTCCTGAATCGGTTGAACCCGTCCTCGTCGTCGCACGGCGCGAGCAGCGCGGGAACCAACGCGGGGAGCTGCGCGGCGAGGTCAGCCTGCGGGAGCCTGACCGCGGCGACCTTGACGAACCCGAGACACGCCTTGACGACCTCGCGGTCGCCCCGCGCCATCAGCGCGAACACCGCGGGCAGGAGCTCGGGGACCGAGGACACCAGCGCGGCGGAAAATTCGTACAGAAGACGCGCGAGCGCCATCACCGACGCGGACTGCATCGTCGGCGTCGCGCCGACGACGCCCGCGAGGACCGTCATGAAGAACTTCCGAACGCCCACGCCCACGTCCGAGCGCTGATTCGCCACGCCCTCCATCGCGTCCGAGTCCGACCCCGCGTCGAACGCCTCGTCGCCCGAATCGTTCGCCTCGTCGCCCGAATCGTCGCCGGCGGCGAGCCAAGCGCCGAGCATGCCGCCGCCGCCTCCGCCCGCCGAAGCCGATCCGCCGACCCTCCCGCCCGCGCCGCCGCCACCCGCGCGAAGCTCCATCTCGCGAGGAATGTCCACCAAAAGCTCGAACGCCTGCTTGCGCGTGCGCGCGTTGGATTCTTTCGTCGCGACGATGAGCTCGCCGAGGAGAACCGCGAACGTCCCGTCGCCGTCCATCGCCGCGGAACCGTCGCCGCCGCCGCCCTCGGAGCCCTCCGCGTCGGAGCCCTCGCGCGCCGCCTCGCGCTCCATGAGCGACGGCAAGACCGAGGCGACGCACCGCAGGCGGTACCGCCGCGCCGCGGGCGCGCAGTGCGCGGCGCCGTCCGCGAGCGCGGCCTCGACCGCGTCTCGGTTCCTCGCGAGCCAAGTGCCGGAGCCGTCGTCGGCGTTTCCGGGAGCTCTCCCGCACAGCGCCGCCAAGAGTTTGTACGCGCGCTTCTGCACGGCGGCGTCCTTCTCCGTCGCCGCGGGGCGCGCGGCTTTGAACACCAGGTCGCGCGCGTCCGAGTCCAGGCCCGGGACCATCGCGAGCGCGAGGTCCATGAACGTGCACCGCCGCGCGCTCCGCGTGTCGCCGCCCTCCTCGAGCGCGTCCGGCGCGTCCGGCGCGTCGGCGGTGACCTTGACGAGCTTACGCAGGACGGTTCGGAAGAAGCCTCCGAGCGTCGCGGCGTCGGTGACGCGCGCGAAGCACCCGACGGTGGCGGCGAGCTCGCCCCGGCGCTCGGGGGGCGCGGCGACGAAGAGGTTGAACAGGATGGGGAGGAAGTTCCGCGCGTACTTCGCCACCGCCTCGCACTGCGCGTTCGCTCGCGCCGCGTCGAACCACTCGGGGCGGTCCTCGAGGAGCGCGTCGTCGTCGCGGTTCGCCTCCGACCCTCCGGGGTCCTCGGAGCCCTCGGAGCCCTCGCCCGCGTCCGACCCGCCGGGATCACGGGCGCACTCCAACGCGCTCTCCGAGCTCATCTGTCGCGCCGCTAACGCCTGCCGCACGAGCCTTCGCAGCGCCTCCGTGAGGGGTCCGCGCAGATCGGCGCGCGCGCCGAGCGCCGATCCGAGCGAGGGCGCCAGCCCCGGGAACGCGTCCGCGGCGTCCTCGGGCCACCGACAGAACGCGGGGAGGAGGCTCCACAGCGCCGCCTCCGCCGCGGCGCACCTCTGCGCCTCGAACGCCCTGCCCGCGCGTTTCGCCCGCGCCGCGCGCTCCCCGAGCCGCCTCGCCGTCGGAAGGAGCTCCTCGGCGAAGTAGCTCAGGCGCGCGCCGCGGAGGGACTGGCGGAGCAGGGGAACGAGCCACAGCCTCGCCCCCGCCGCGCCCGCGACGTTGCCCCCCGTGCTCGCGTCCAGCTCCGCGCCGAGCCCGCCCGTCGCGACGTCCATGGCGTCCTCCTCCGGGACGGCGCGTAAACCACCCGTCTCCTCGCCGCCGATCTCCTCCTTCGCGCGGATCTCCGCGTCGATGCCCTCCTCGAGCCGCAGCGGCAGCGTGGCGAGCGCCTGTTCCGGCCCGAGCGCCGCCACCGCGCTCGCGACGCACTGCATCAGCTGCGCCCTGCACGCGAGTCCCTCCGCGTGCGCGCCCATCTCCCCGAGCGCCTCGAGGCACCCGCCGAGGATCGGTCCCGCGGCGGCGCCCAGACGGTCGAACGCGGCGGCCACCACCGGAAGCGCCGCCGGCCACGCCGCGCGGTACCGGAACCCGAGCGACGCCTTCAGAGCGTTGGCGACGCCGACGACGGGCGGCGGGCGGACGGTCGCGGCGTCCCTCCCCTGCGCCTTCGCCCGGGCCATCGCCTTGATTCCCTCGCGGACCATGTTCGCGTCCACGCACTTCGCGATGAGCGCGGAGAGACTTCGCGCCGCCTCCATCGCGACGCCCTCGTGCGCGGCGTTGAGCGCCTTGACCATGTCGTGGCACGCCGCGGGGAGCGCCTTCGCGCCCGCGCCCGAGGGGTCGAGCTCGTGCAGTCGGCGCACCGCGGCGCAGTGCGCGCGGGTGAGCGAGATGGCGAGGGTGGGGCGCCGCGCGGACTCCAGGGCGGCCGCGGAGGCGAGCGGCGCGATCGCGTCGGACGCCGTGCGCGCGGCGTCGGCGGTTTCCGACGCGGGGGCGGCGGAGGCGGCCGTCGCCGTCGCGGCGGCGCCGAACACCGCGCCGCCCGCGAGCGCGGCCTTCGCCGCCGCCGCGGACGCGCCCGTGGGGGCGAAGAGGGTCATGAGCACGTCGCACGCGTGCTGCGTGAGGAGCGGCTCGTGGAGGTCGAGGAGGCGGGTCACGGCCTTCGCCGTCGCGCCCGCGGAGGGCTCGGCGATCTCGCCGACGATCGTCTTCAGGGCGCCGAGGAGGTGCAACGCCTCCGTCGCCGCGGCGTGCGCCTCGCGCTCCGCGGCCTTCGCGCCGGCCGCGCCGCGGGTCCGCGAGAGCTCATGCGCGGCGTCCTCGGGCGCGCGCGCGGCCTTGACGGCGACGGATGCGAACGCCGCGCCCGCGGGCTCCGCGGCGGGGGTGCCGCGGATCGCGCGGAGCGCGTGCGCGACGGACGCCGCCGCCTGCTTGCGCACCTTCGGGCGCGCGTCCACGCAGAGGTTGCTGATGGCGGAGAACGCCTTCGCGCAGTGCGACCACTGCTCGAGGACGATCGCGTCCGAGGGGGCGTCCCTGAGCGTGGCCACGAGGAGGCCGACGCAGTGCACGACGCCGCGGAGGGCGTGCTGGGACTCCTGCGACGCCTTGCCGACCGCCATGAGGACCTTCATCGACGCGGGCACGCGGGACAGGATGGGCGCCGTGGGGGCGTGCTCGAGGGCGGCGCCGAGGACGGTGAGCATCGCGCTCGTCTGTTCGGGCGAGGACGCGGCGTCCGCACGCTCGAGAGAGGACATCGTCGCCGCGAACACGGCGGTCGGTGAAGGCGCGATCCCTTCCTCGCGCAGAAGTTCCGCGACCGCCTCGAGCACCGCCGCGACCGCGCGAGACTCGGGCTGCACCGAGCGACGATGGCGGCCGTACAGGTCCGCGATGGGGTCGTCCATCGCGAAACCCGCGAGTTCGACCGCCATGACGCGCGTTCGATCGACGCGACCGGGGTGAGGCCGGCGCCGACCGCGTCCGAGTGTGGCGCCGCCGCCGCCGCTCGGCGATTTTTCGCCCCTCTCGCGGCCGAAGTGCGCCGACACTCGGCGGCTGCGGCGGCTCGTCGATGTTGACTTGAACCGTCGTTTGACGGTTCGGAACACGATGGTTCGAACGCTTGGAAAGTGTTTTGTTGCCGCGTGGACTGCGCGAGGAAACCTTGGCACAGACGACGGCGCGCGGCCGAACCCTCCCCTTCCTCGAGCGCGTTCGTGCGAGGCGGCGTCTTTTCGCTCGCGCGGCTTCACTCGACAGGCGTGTGGTTTCAACGCCGCTCTCTTCGTCTCGCGTCGAGAGGCGTAACGCTACGTCAGCGCGGTTGAGCGGCACGTCGAACGATACATAACGTCACCTCGGGAGATTCGATCATGGCGTCAACCAACCTCAAGGACGTGACGGTGTCCGTCCCCGAGGAGTCGTCCTCCGCGGATTCGACCACAGCCCCCCCCGCGTCGTCGGCGATGGTCCCGTTCTCGAAGCTCTTCCGATTTTACCACCCCGAGGACATGACCCTTCTCCTCGTCGGCGCGTTCTTCTGCGCGATCGGCGGCGCGAGCTTCCCGTGCATCAACATCGCGTTCGGCGAGCTTCTGGATTCCTCGGCGTCGCTCGACGACGTCGCGGAGACGACGCGCCGCGCGGTGCTGTTCATGATCGGCGTCGCGTGCATCCTCGGGCTCTCGCTGTTCCTTGGGTTCGGCCTCGTCTCCTGGGCCGCGGTCCGCGGCGCGAACAACACGCGCCGCGAGTACGTGAAGGCGATGATGGCGCAGGACGTCGCGTTTTTCGACACCAAGAAAGCGGGCGAGCTCAGCGCCGCCACCGCGGAGAAGGTCCAGCAGCTTCAAAACGGCACCGCGAAGAAGCTGGGGGAGCTGATTCAGGCCACGTTCACGGGCGTGGGCGGTCTGGGCGTCGGGTTCTACTTCTCGTGGAAGCTCTCGCTCGTGATCCTCGCCGGGGTCCCGCTCCTCGGCCTCGCGACGTATTTTCTGATCCGCGCGACGACGCTCTTGACCCAGGCGAACCCGGCGTACGAGAAAGCCGGCGCGATCGCGACCGAGTCCATCGGCGCGGCGCGGGTCACGACCGCCCTGAACGCGCAGAGCGCGGTGGCGAGGCGGTACGAGGCGAACCTCGGGGAGGCGGAGGCGCACGCGACGAAGAATCAGTGGCGCATCTCCTTCGCCAACGGCGGCTTATTCGGCGCCATGTTCTTCATGTACGCGTTCGGTCTGTGGTTCGGGGCGTACCTCATCGCGGACTCCACGGACGCCGCGATGCGATCCTATCCCCCGCCGGCCGGGCTGACCGACCCTTTCGACCCGGACTGGGGCGCGCACGCCAACGTCAGCGCGGTCAGTTGCTTCGACTCGAGATCGGGCGACGCGTACGTCGGCGACGCGATGCTCGCCTGCGCGTGCTCGTTGGATTACACTCTGATCCCCGGGCCCGAGGGCGAGGCGCTGACGAACCCGAACTGCGGGTGCGGCTACCGCACGGGCGCGCTCGCGGGCACGGGGCTGAGCGCCGGAAGCTCGCCGTGTGTCTCCGGGGGCACGGTCATCATGGTGTTCTTCTCGGTGCTGTTCGGCGGGTTCATGTTCGGGCAGGCGGGGGCGTCGATGGAGTCGGTCGTGAAGGCGAGGATGGCCGCGCACGAGCTCCACGCGGTCATAGACCGCGCGCCGGAGGGCGGCGAGGGCGCCGATACGCGCGACCCGAAAGGCGCGGCGCTCGTCGCGAGCCAAGTCAAGGGAGAGATCGAGTTCGTGGACGTGACGTTCGCGTACGCGGCGAGGCCGATTTTCCGAGGGTTGACGATGAACATTCCCGCGGGAACCACCGCCGCGCTCGTCGGGGAGAGCGGGTGCGGGAAGTCCACGATCGCGCGCTTACTCGAGCGTTTCTACGACCCCACCTCCGGCGTCATTCGGCTGGACGGCGTGGACATCTCGTCCATCAGAATCACCGACCTCAGAGCCGCGATCGGGATCGTCTCCCAAGAACCGCTGCTGTTCGAGGCGTCGCTTCGCGAGAACATCGCCGTGGGACGCGCGAACGCGTCCGCCGAGGACGTGCCGCTCGAGGACGTCGTCAGCGCGGCGATGTCGGCGATGGCGCACGACTTCATCTCCTCGTTCCCATCCGGATACGACACGATCGTGGGCGGGAAGAACTCGAAGCTCAGCGGCGGGCAGAAGCAGCGCGTCGCCATCGCCCGCGCCGCGCTCAGGAACCCCCCGGTGCTCATCTTGGACGAGGCCACCTCCGCGCTGGACACCGAGAACGAGCGGCTCGTTCAGGAGGCGCTCGACGCGCTCGTGGCCGGGTCGAAGCGAACGACGATCGTCATCGCGCACAGGCTGACCACGGTCAGGGGCGCGGATAAGATCATCGTCCTGGGGTCGGCGGACGCCGCGGGGGGGCTCGCCGGCGGGGGAAGCGCTGAGGGCTCCGTCGTCCTGGAGCAAGGCTCGCACGATCAGCTCATGGCGAAGAAAGAGGGCCGGTACAGGGCGCTCGTCGGCCTCGGCGGCGCGTCCAAGAGCGGCGGCGGTAAGAGCGCCTCCTCGGCGTCCCTCTCGGGGATGGGATCGCGCACGGCGTCGAAGGTGGACCTCGACGCGTTGGCGAAAGCCGTCGCGGGCGTCTCCGAGGAGCCTCGGAAGAATGACGAGACGGAGGAGAAGAAAGACGAGGGGAAGGGAAAACCCGAGGACGCCGTGCCTTCGAAACGCATCTGGGCGTACAGCGAGCCCGAGACGAACATGCTCGCGTTCGGCGGCGTCGTCGCCTTGCTGAACGGGTGCGTGTTCCCGTCCATCGCGTTCGTGTTCGCGGAGATGCTGACTCTGTTTTACTCGCACGACACCGACCACATCATGGACTACGCGATGGTCTTCGGCGGCATCTTCGTCGGCGTCGCGATCGCGAGCTGGGTCTTGTCCGGAATCCAGGGCGGCGTCTTCGCCATCGTCGGCGAACGCCTCACGACGAGGCTTCGCGTGCATCTGTTCCGCTCGATCCTGCGCCAGGACGTGGCGTTCTTCGACGACCCCGCGAACTCCGTGGGCGCGCTCACGGCGAACCTGCGCACGGACACGTCGCTCGTGCGCTCCGCCACGGGCCAGAGTTTAGGCTCCGCCGTGCAGACGTTCGGGTCGCTCGTCTTCGGCATGACGGTCGCGATGATGGCGAGCTGGAAGTACGGCCTCGTGCTCATCGCGGCGGTGCCGATATTAGCCGTCGGCGAGGCGATCAACATGGCCAACCTCGCCTCGGGGGACGCCGCGGTGAGCGCGTCGATGGGCGCGAGCGCCGCGCTCGTGAGCGAAATTTCGTCGATGATCCGCGAGGTGAAGGCGTTCGGGATGGAACGGAGGATGTACCGCTCGTACGACGCGTTGCTGAACGTCCCGCGTAAGGAGGAGCGCGACAAGGCACTCCTGGGCGCGGCCGCGTTCGGCACCGCGCAGGGGATGACGATGCTCTTCTACGCGTTCGCCTTCTGGTGGGGCTCCTGGCTCATCGCGGAGCGTCAGCTCGATTTCTACGACTTCATGAAATCGCTGTGGGCGCTCGGATTCTGCGCCGCGGGCGCGGGGCAAGCCGCCGCGTTCGCGGGCGACGCGAGCGCCGCGGCCGTCGCGGCGAGGCGCATCTTCTCCCTCATCGACCGCGTGCCCCCGATCGACTCGAAGCCGTTCGTCGACGGCGCCCCCGGCGCGGTCGACTCCGGGATGGAGGTTCGCGCGATTCCCGAATCCGCCGCGGAGGCGCGACGCGGCGGAGGCGCGTTGGGCGCCGTCATCGACGATTTCAAAGGCGAGGTCGAGTTCAGGGGCGTCCGGTTCGCGTACCCGCAGCGCGAGGCCGCGGTCCTCGGCGGGGTCGACTTCATCGCGCGCCCAGGCGAGACCGTCGCTTTGATCGGCCAGAGCGGCAGCGGGAAATCCACCGCGGTGCAGCTCGTCGAGCGGTTCTACGACCCCACGACGCGGTCCGCAGCGAAGGACGCCGCGAAGAAGGATGCGAGCGAGGACTTGTCGTCGATTCTCATCGACGGCGCGAGGGACCCGGCGGCGGGGTGCGTGACCGTGGACGGCGTGGACCTGCGCGACCTCGACCCGATGTGGCTCAGGACGCAGATCGGCATCGTCGAGCAGGAGCCGACGCTGTTCAGCGGGAGCGTGCACGAGAACATCGCCGCGGGGAAAGGCGGCGCGGCGGCGACCCGGGAGGAGGTGGTGGACGCGGCGAAAATCGCCAACGCGCACGGATTCATCTCCGCGATGCCGGACGGGTACGACTCGGAGGTGGGCGTCGGCGGCGGCCTCGTGAGCGGCGGGCAGAAGCAGAGGATCGCCATCGCGCGGGCGATCATCGGCAAACCGCGCATCTTGCTCTTTGACGAGGCCACCTCCGCGCTCGACAACGAGAGCGAGAAGCTCGTGCAGGCGGCGCTCGACGGCCTCCTCGCGGACAGCGACGCGTCGCGGCGAACCACTATCGTCATCGCGCACCGACTGAGCACGATTCGGAACGCGACGCGAATCTGCATCCTCGAGAACACGGGAGAGGGCGCGAGGGTCGTCGAGCAAGGCACGCACGACGAACTCATGAAAGCGGGAGGGCGGTACGTCGCGCTTCGAGCCGCGTACGACGAAGACGACAAGTGAGAGGAGAGAGGAAACCCGTCCGACGCGGGCGTATGATAACACAACCGAAGCTCGCGCGTGCGCTCTGACTCCATCGGGGTCGCGATCATCGTCACATGATCGCTCTCCCCGCGCCGCTCTGGTCCGTGAGCGTCGTCACCCCCAGCGCCGTGCGGTTGTTCGCCTTGAGCGCCCTGACGTAGTCGAGGTTGAGGAGATCGTCTTGTCCGGTGAACCCCGCGGTGACGAATTGCTTTAAGCCCTCGATCCTCGCGTCGAGGATGATCTTTTGCGCCTCGGCCTTGGCCTTGGTGACGTTGAGATCCGCCGTCGCGCGCGCCTCTCTGAGCGTCTTCTCCTTCTCGAGCAAAATTTGATTCACCGCAACCTTGGTGAGCTCGCGCTCGACCACCGCCTGCTGCAGGTAGTCCTCCTTGTCGTTGCGCTCGTTCTGTAGCTTCGTCTCGAGCTGTTTCCGCGCCACCGCCTCGGGGATCTTGATCCGCCCCAGGTGGAACTGGTCCAGCGTGCACGGCATCGCCGGCGCGTCCAACCAGCGCGCCTCCACGGCAGCTTTGAGCCTCGCCTCCACCGCGACGCGCGATTGGAAAAACTCGTTGAACGTGATGAAGATGGCGTCGTTCTTGATGGCATCCTTCGCGCGGCTCGTGATGACGGCGTCGTAGGAGGACGCCAAGGACGTGTGCAGGTTGCCGATCTCGTGCTTGATCAACCGGTAGGTGAAGTCGATGTCGAGCAAAAACTCGAGGCCGATGCTCGTGTTGCTCCCGCCCGAGCTGCTGAAGACGGAGAGGTCGTCCAGGATGACGTTGTGCGCCTCGGCTCGGTACTTGAGGAACTTGTAGTCCGGCCCGACGAGGTACCGGCCGTTGCCGTACACCTGACTCGCGTCCACCTTCCCCGTGGACTTCCTCTGCAGCAAGCCGAACTCGTGGTACTCGACGTACGAAAAACTCAGGGGGAGGAGGATGACCGTGAGGAGCATCCCGACGAAGCACAACAACACGCACGGGGTCATGTCGTAGGTCCCGTCCATGATGTCGCTGTACGTGCGCCTGAGTTCGTGGAGCGCCATGCTGCTCGGAGGAGGAGGAGGAGACGCCGAGGGCGGGGGTGGGTACGCGGATGCCCCGGGCTCGGGACTGACTCGAATGTCGGGGCGCTCCGGGAGACCGGGCTCAGGCCCGTCCCAAACGTCGATCGAGAAGGGGTCGTTCCAATCGCCCCCGGGCTCGTTCGAGTCGACGACCGGACGCGAGGAGGGCGAGGGCGGGTACGCGGATCCGGGCCCGGGAACGACGCGAACGTCGGGGAGCTCCGGGGAGAGACCGGGCTCGTTCGAATCGGTCGCTCGGTCGGGGTTGGCGTTCGAGGGAGACGATGATGACCGTCGAAGCGCCCTCCGCAGCATGCGAGGTCCGATGTGGCGGAGGGGTCGGCGTCGCGGCGTCCGACGAGCATTCCGCCTCGCGTTTGTTGGACACGTTCGACGGTCTATTGATGAGTCATCACGCCCGGTTCAAATATCTGAACCCAGGTCATCAAAGGTAACAACGTGGTTGTCGAATCGCGTAGACGACAAGGCCACACGCTGACGCCCTTTGCGCGGCGCGACGCGCTCGAACGCGCACCATGGACATGCTCGGAGACACCGCGGAGGAGAGGAAGGGTAACCTACAGAAGTGGTTCTGCCTCGCCCTCGTCGTGACGTCCTGCACGCTCATCGGCGTCTCGATCCAGAGACTCGAGACAAACGGTGCGCATGCCCCCCGAACGACACTTCTGAGAGCAGTCGTCGTTTTTCCCCACGCGCGCGCGCTCCCTTTTCGGCGTCTTCTTCCCCTCTGCCGCTCACCCGCGCGTCCCCCTCCGCCTCCACCTCGCGCGTGACGCAGAGTTCGGCCTCGCGTACGATTGGCACACGAAGAAACTCGCGGACGAGGCGATGCTCGGCGGTTTACACGCGGGCCCCCCCGGCTTCAAGTTCATCAAGTTCCCGAGCACGTACCGGTCTTTCGAGATCGACAACCAGACGTGCGTCTCCAGGGACGGACTCCGCGTGCTGTTCTCGGCGACGTTCCAGTTCCAGCTCCCGCAGGAGTGGGTCAAGCCCGTGGTGATGAAGTACGCCTCGTACAAGAGATGGCACGAAGTCGTCGTCGCCGCGGGACGCAGCGCGGTGCAGCACACGTGCTCGTTGTACGAGGTGCAGTCCTTCTCCTCCTCCCGCGGCGCCATCCAGGGCGCCATGGAGGAGAAGCTGCGCGAGAAGCTCGAGGGCCCGCTGCTGGACGGCGACGGAGGCGTGTACGCGCGCGCCATCTCGCTCCAGCTCAGCAACGTCCAGCTCCCGCAGGAGTACCGCGACGCGGTGACGGAGAAGCAGCAGGCGAGCGAGGACATCACGCTCGCCGTCAACCAGCGCACGCAGGAGACGACCATGGCGAACACGGAGCTCCTGCAGGCAAAGGAGGAGGCGAAGAAGATCCTCGACGCGGCGGAAAACGAGGCGAACGTGCTGAAGACCGAGGCGGAGCTCAGGAAGGAAGGCATCGACTACGCCTACGCGCAGGACGCCGCGGTGTACACGGCGCTCATCGAAACCACCACCGGCACCGGGCTCCAATTCTCGGCCAACGACGTCGTCGCGTTCATCACCAACCGCCTGCTCGAGGAGACGCCGGGGTACGTCAAGGCCTCGTTGCATAAGGCGGAGACGACGGTGAACCACCCAGACTAAATTCCGCTCGCACGCGGGCGTCCGGAAGGAGCGGCCCCGCGCACGCGATCTGCAATCATATATCGTCACACTATGAATAAAACCGCACGAAACCCCGTCCCTCGCGTCTCCGTTCGTGCCGCTCACTCCACGCGTCGCGATGAAGCGCGGCGCCGGGGCGCGCCGCGGCGGATCCGGGGCGTCGCGCGATTGGGACGAGGACGGCGGTCACGGCCTCCCCTCGCGCGCCTCGGAGTGGACGCCGTCGGAGCGCGCGGCGCACCATCGCGGGACGCGGCGCTCGCGCTGGGCCCTCGCGGCGCTCGTCCTCGCGTGCGCGCTCGTCGCGCTCCTGCGGCCGCTGTACGGCCCGTACATCGACCGGTTCGGGGACGGCGGGGACCAGTCCGTGAGTCGGCGCCTGGGTGAGCACTTCGAGAGCCGCGCGAAGCGCCACGAGCTCGTGCTCCCTCGGTCGTGGGGACACCACCGACACGGGCACGACGGGCAGGGCGCGCGCGTGGCCCCGCACAGGACCCTCTGGAACAAAGCCATAGACGCGTTGCGGGAGGCGCCCGAGGAGGAGCGCGAGCGCATCATTCACGGTCTGAGACGTCGCGATCGGCGAGGCGCGGATGCGGCGGACGAGGGCGCGAGGGCGTCGCGGGCGTCGCGGCGGTGAGCGCGCGTTCGAAGACGAAGACGCCGACGCGCACTCGCGGTTTTCGTATCTTAACACCGGGTAGTCTAGACCCGCTCGTCTCGGACGCGGAACCTCGGACGCGCGCGCCGCTCGTCGCCGGCGTGGCATCGGGCACTTTCGTTCCCTCGCCGCGCGCTCGGGAGGAAGCCGCGCGCTCCGTCGCGCTCTTCGTATCCTTTCACTTCTTCTTCGGGCCGAATCCGGGCAGGACGAGGATCTGTTCTCTCGGCACCCCCCTGAGGTTCGCGAAGACGTTGAGCAGCGCCTCCGTCTCCTCTCGCTCCAGCCCCGCGAGCAGTACGGTCACCTTCCCCGCGTCCGCGCCCAGGACGCTCTCGTGCTTCCCCCCGCCCTGCGCGCCGCCCGCGATGGCGCTCTGCACGGCGAAGACGCCGTCGTCGAAGAACGCGCCGTAGCACGGCACGACGCCCGCGCCGCCCTCCCGCCACTCGCTCCACTCGCCGACGTACGCCGCGGACGCGCCGTTCGAGGCCTTCTCCCCCGCGCGGAGGTAGAAGAGCGTCACGGGGTGCGTGTCCGCGTGCGCCAACACCTCGGGCGACTCCATGACCGCGCGCGCGGGGCCCATCCCCCTCGCGCCCCCCGCGCACACCACGAGCGCGTGCCCTCGCTCGAGCGCCGAGCGCAGGGTGTACTCGGCGAAGAGCGGGTTCTCGAATCCGCCGCCGCGCACCGCGCTCACGGCGTACGTCGGGGCTCCCTTGGACGGCGGGGGCATCTGCGCGGCGAAGAAGTTCTCGTCGCCGTCGTCGCTGTCGGAGTCGAGGAGGATCTCGATGACCGACATGTCGCTGTCGGGCACGGTGGCGCGCGCCTTGTACGGGGAGACGCTGATGGGTTTGCGCACGGACTTTTGCGTGTCGCGATCGACGAGCACGACGTGCTGCCCCGGATCGACGTACGCGTCGAGCCAACACGGGGAGCGGAACAGCGTGCCGCTCGTCGCGTTGCGGTTGTTCATGCGCGCGGGGGACCCGCGCGAGTCCTTCACCCCGACGCGTAACGTGCGGAGCTTCCCGTCGAGCGACGCGGCGATGTTCGCCAGGAGCTCGCCCTCGAACGACGCGTCGTCGTCGGCGGCATCCGCGGATCCCGCGGCGCGAGGCGCGACCCGGTGCGCGCGCGACGACGAGCGCCCGCGAGGGCGACGACGCGCGCGGGACGCGAGCCCGGAGGGCGAAACCGCGACGGCGCGGAGGCACGACGCGCGCATCGTCGTGTGCGCGGGACGCCACCGCCCCGGACACGTAACAATGGCGAACTTTCGCGCCGCCGGACGACGATGACAGACTGGCGCGCTTTTTCATCATCAGCAGGCGCGCCGCGCGCCACCGTCGCCCTCCCTCGCGGGGCGCGCCGGGGGGACCGCCACCCGGGGATGCGCGCGGCCCACCGCGCGGCGTCGCCGCGCGCGTCGCCGCCCGACGCGTCGCGCGCTCCCCTCGACGAGCGCGCGGGCTCTTCCGAGCTCTGGGGCCCCGGCGCGCTCGCGTCGGCGCGCGACGTGACGACGCCCTTGGACGGCGAGCACGCGCTCATGCGGCACCTTCGCAAGCGCGTCGGGCCGTACGCGGACGACGCGCTCCTGCGCGCGCACCTGCGCACCGCGCGAGGCAAGCTCCACTGGAGCGCGAACGGGTACCTCCGCGACGCCGTCCTCGCCCCCGGGCGCGCCCGACGCGACTTCGCCCCGCGCCCGCTCGCGCGCCCCCACCTCGCGGCGGCGACCGCCGCGCGGGAGGAGGCTGCCCCGAACGTCGTCGAGCGCGCGACCGACCACCGCCCCGCGGAAGTGCCCGCGCTCCCGCCCCTCGCGTGGGAGCTCGTCTTCGCGCGCGCGCCCGCGGCGGACGTCTGCAGGCTCGCGCGCGTCGCCGCGGTCACGCGCCGCGCCGCGTCCGCGCCCGCGGTGTGGCGGGCGCAGTTCCTCGCGCGGTGGGGCGAAGCCGCGGCGGCGCGTCGCATCCGCCGCGCCGACGCCGACGCCGAGGGCGGTTCACCGGCGGTGAACTGGTTCGCCGCGTACCGTGACGCGCACGTTCGCGAGCGGGAGATGCTCTGCCCCGAGTGCCACGCCTCGCGGGTGACGCCGACGGTGTACGGGTTCCCGAGCCCCGAGCTCGTCGCGGCGCTCCGAAGAGGCGCGGTGTCTCTCGGCGGGGACTACCTCGTCGAGGGCGACCCGTGCTGGGCGTGCGCGGCGTGCGAGAGCCGGTGGCGCGCGTGGCCCTTCGCGTGGCCGGACGCCAGCTGGATCTCCGCCGAGGAGTTGGCCGAGGCGGGCGTGAGCCCCTGGCCGGGGAATCTGGGCGGGGGGAGGGAAACCGCCGCGGACGGCGAGGGGGTCGCGGGAGGGGAGGGTCGCGATCGGGGAGGAAGGGAGGAGAGACGAGACTACGCGTAAAGTGTGATTTTATAGTATACAGTATTCACATGAATGCCGCGCTCGTGGCGTGCATCACTCCAGCCCGTACGTGCTCCAGAGCGCCTGCAGGTCGACGTTCCCGCCGCAGAGCACGACGCCCACGGCGCGCGCCCTGAGCGTGCGTCCCCATTTCGGCGCGGCTCTGTTCCACGCGCGAAACGCCGGTCCGAGGGCGGCGGCCACCCCGGCGGCTCCGCTCGGCTCCACCACGAGCTTCGCGCGCTCGAACACCAGCCGCATCGCCTCGACGACCTCGCGCTCGGTGACCACCAGCACGCCGTCCACCTTGTCCCTCACGATCGGCCACGTCAGGTCGCCGAGCTTCGCCCTGAGCCCGTCGCACACCGTCTCCGGCGGCGGCATCGTCGCGGGGGCCATCTCGCCGGCGGCCCACGCCCACGCGCAGTCCGCGCCGTTGCCGTAGAGCCCCTCGGGCTCCGCCGCGAGCACCGCGCAGGTGGGCTTGATCGCTTTCACCGCGGTCGCGATGCCCGCGAGCATGCCCCCGCCGGAGACGGGGACGATGACCGCGTCCAGGTCCGGGACCTGCTCCAGGAACTCGGCGCCGATGGTGCCCTGGCCGCAAATCACCGGCCCGTGATTGTACGGCGGCACGAGCGTCGCGCCCGTCTCGCGCCGGAGGGATTCCGCGCACCGCTCCCGCGCCGAGACGGTGGCCTCGCACCGCGTGATCTTCCCGCCGTAGGCCTCGATGGCGGCGAGCTTACACGCGGGCGCGCCGTGCGGGACGACGATGTACGCGGGGACGCCGACGGTTCTCGCCGCCAGCGCCAACGCCCCCGCGTGGTTCCCGCTGGAGTGCGTCACCACCCCGCGCTCGCGCTCGGCGGCGTCGAGCGACAGGACCGCGTTGATGGCGCCGCGGAACTTGAACGCGCCGCCCTTCTGGAACGTCTCGCACTTCAGAAACAGGGAGACGGACTCGTCGTCGGGCGTCTCGAGGGCCTCCCCGAGGAGGTGCTCGGGGCGCATCAGAGCGTCCAGGGTGCCGCACGTCATGACCGGCGTGACCGTCGCGTGCGGAGCGATGCGCGCTCGCGCCTCCTCGATCTGGGCGAGGGAGGCGGCGTACACCGGCGAAGCGCCGTCGATCGGAGAAGCCGCGG
>MDSW01137447.1_pt1 | contig 18613 bp, 19 predicted proteins | sample 811171 | NCBI WGS metagenome assembly MDSW01 (sample SAMN05326641, study PRJNA326480) | marine metagenome | isolation source: seawater | place: Atlantic Ocean: North West | collected 2012 | reverse complement strand
TGTTGAAGGTGCGGTACATCTATAAGCTTTAGCTGTACCTTTTTTTCTTCCGTGCTCAGCACTTATCGCTTGTTTGTGTAACATTTTACAAATGGCGTTACCGGTTTGGAAGTAAACTCCAGTTGGTCCACCTGTTCCAATTGTAAAAAACTCAGCAGCTTTTGCTATAGACATCATCGGTAAAGATAATGCAAATAACATTGCTATCGCTGAGATAGTAGAGATTATTTTTCTCATTTTTCCCCCTAGTTTTTAATTATATAATTAACTATTTGAAAATGTATCAACTTGAATATGGGTTGGTAAAGGCTATTAGGGAAGGTTTTGGGTCAAATACCCTGTACCCATTTATTTAGTCTATTTGTTCCTTCTACAACATTTGGTGCGTACTTTTTAATAATAGCATCATCTAGGTTTTTACTACCATTGATATTATTCAAAAATAATTCACCATTAAAATCGGTAAAGCTTAACCTTGCAAACATTCTATCTTTGTCAAAACCAAAATCTGAACCAGGTAATAATGCAACTCCAAAATTATTTAGAATATCATCACACATTTCTGCAGAAGTTTTAAACTTTGAATTTAAGAACTCTGGCATTAAATAAAATCCCCCTTGCGGAGGTGTTATTAAAACTTTATTAGATTTAAGATTTTTATAAACGTAGTTTCCAACTGAACTTAATATATTTCTAGTTTTGTTTAAGTACTCAGAATAATCTTTTGTAAATGCTTCAACGGCTGCATATTGTATGGGGGTAGTTACTGAAGAAATTGACTCACTAGATAAAATTTTAGTAATATCAAGAATAGTTTTTAATTTTTCTGGAATAATAAAAAATCCTAGTCTCCATCCACCTGCACCACACCACTTACTAAGTCCACTACTTATAATTGTTCCTTCTGGATAGAATTTTGAAATTGAGTCATACTTTCCATCAAATTGGAGTTCTGTATATATTTCGTCCGACATAACTATGACATTATGTTTTTTTAAGACATCCGCAATTCCTTTTAAATTTTTACAAATACCTCCTGAAGGATTATTTGGAGAATTCAAATATAGAATAAGGTTTTTATTTTCTAAATCTTTAATTTTTTTTTCCAATACTTCAGGTTTTGGAAACCAATTATCTTCTTTAAAAGTTTCTAACCAGTGCACCTTATTTTTTGCAATAATAGCTTGAGGTTCATATGAAACCCAACTTCCTTTAGGAAAAATAAATTCTCCATCAAAACCCAGTTGCAACAAAAACATTAATTGTTTTGATCCTGGGCCAATAATAATATCTTCATGACTAAATAAATTATTTGTTTTTTTATTTATATATTTTGCGATAGCGTCTCTTAAATCTTTTAATCCTTGGACGGGTAAATATTCTTTTTTGAAAGCATTGTTTTTTAAAGCAGAAATAATCTGATCTGGAACAGGAAATGGAGATTGACCAAAACCAAAATTAAAGATTTTTTTTCCATCATCTTTTAGTTTTTTAGATTTTTCATTAATTGCTAAAGTAGCTGATGGTTTTAATGAGTTTATATGTTTCTTGGTAAATTCTTTCATTTTTATAAATTTGAAACAATTATTAAGTCTACTACAGAAATAATCTATTAAAATAGAACGTTTGACAAAGTGATTCGGTCATGATTTAATCATCTTTTGTTCTCAAGCATAATCTATATATAGTGTTTAAAAAAAAATATAGCACAAATTGATGAAAACCTCTGAAAGTAAAATCATAGCACTATTAGGTCCGACTAACACAGGAAAAACTTACATGGCAATTGAAAAAATGCTTGAATTTAATTCAGGAATTTTTGGTTTACCTCTTAGGTTATTGGCAAGAGAAGTTTATGATAAGTGTGTTGATAAACTTGGTTCAGAAAAAGTTGCTTTAATTACAGGTGAAGAGAAGATTTTACCTAATTCCGCTCAATATTTTATTTGCACTGTAGAGTCTATGCCAAAAGATAAGTTGGTAGATTTTGTTGCTGTAGATGAAATTCAAATGTGTGCTGATAAAGAAAGAGGCCATATTTTCACTGATAGATTATTAAATTTTAGGGGTGAAATTCTCACAATGTTTTTAGGTTCACAAATAATGGAAAATATTATTTCACAATTAATAAAGAATGTAGAGTTTCTAAAGCAGGATCGATTTTCAAAATTAACGTACAAAGGTTCAAAAAAAATTTCTAGGTTAAGCAGAAAAAGTGCTTTGATCGCATTTTCAGTTGAAGAAGTTTATGCAATTGCGGAATTAGTAAGAAGACAAAAAGGAGGGGCAGCAGTTATCATGGGCTCTTTAAGTCCCAAGACAAGAAATTCTCAGGTTGATTTATATCAATCAGGTGATGTTGATTATTTAGTTGCTACAGATGCGATTGGTATGGGATTAAATATGGATATCGAACAAATAAGTTTTTCTAGTTTGAGAAAATTTGATGGTAAAAAGATAAGAAGGTTGAGAATTACGGAAATTTCACAAATTGCAGGTAGAGCTGGTAGATATAAAAATGATGGCTATTTTGGAATAACTGGTAATTGTGAAAATTTAGAAGCTGACGAAATTGATAGAATTGAGAAACATAAGTTAGATGAAATAAGATTTTTATACTGGAGAAATTCAAAGCTTGATTTTAAAGATTCTGAAAGTTTAATTAAATCACTTGAGAGTAGATCGGGAGATAAAAATCTTCATAGAATTTCCGAGTCTATTGATGAAAATATATTAAAATATTTAACGAGGGATAAAAAAATAAATCATAAAAGTACTGAGCTTGAATTGTTATGGGAGTGCTGTCAGATTCCTGATTTTCAAAAAAAGGCATTTAATCATATAGATGTTGTGACAAAAGTTTTTAACTTTCTCACAAATAAGAAAAAACTTATACCAAATGATTATATGAAAAATCAGTTAAAAGATTTGAACAAATATCATGGAAATATTGATATGATATCAAATCAAATATCAAACGTTAGAACATGGTCGTATGTAGCAAATAAAAAAAACTGGGTTGAAAATTCCGACTATTGGATTGAACAAAGTAAAAATATCGAAGATAATTTATCAGATATTTTGCACAAAGAATTAACTAAAAGCTTTATTGATAAAAGAATTAGTGTCCTTTCAAGAAATTTGAAGCAGGAAGTTAAGTTAAATACAGTCATAAATGAAAAAGATGATGTAATAATAGACGAACAATTAATCGGAAAATTAAGAGCTTTAAAATTTAATTTAGAGTTTACTTCACAAACACTAGATACTGATATTAAATCTCTCAAAAAAGCCGCAAGACAAGGAATTGCGGAGGAGCTTGTCAAAAGAGTTAAAAAAATAATTGAGGAAAAAGATGTTTTTTTAGACGAAAATTATAAAATTTTATGGAAAAATAACCCTATAGCAAAAATAAAGAAGGGGAAAAATTATTTATCACCAGATATTGAGATAATAGCTGACGAAGCATTAGATCAAGATACAAAAGATGATTTGGTATCTTTTTTAAACAATTGGTTGAGGGAACATATATTTGAAGAACTTAAAGATTTGGTTAATTTAGTTAAGTTAGAAAATAAAAATCAGTATTTAAGAGCACTAGCTTTTCAGCTTTATGAAAGTAACGGGGTTCTCAAGAGAGATGCTGTTGATGATATAGTTAAAAAGATATCAAAAGATGAAAGAAGACAGTTAAAATATTTGGGAATAAAAATAGGGCGTTATCACATATTTCTACCTAAAATGTTAAAGCCTAAAGCTGTTGCATTAAGAATCCTACTCTGGAGATTTCATAATGAAATGAATAAAAATAATGAAATACCAAAATCTGGTCTTAATTTTCTAGTTGATAACAAGAATAATTTTAATTCAAAATTCCTATTACTTTGTGGGTTTGAAAAATTTAGAAATTTATATGTTAGAGTTGATATTTTAGAGAAACTCTTTTTGCAAATTATTAAAAATACAACAAATGGCAAATTTCAAATTAATTCTGAAATGATTAATCTTCTTGGATCATCTAAAGAAGATTTTAACCAACTTATGAGATACATGAACTATAAAAAAGAAAATGACAAAAATGATGTATTCTTTTATATTGGTAGTAAACAAATAACTAAAAGAACCAAAATTATAAACAAAAATAATAGTCCTTTCAGGAAATTAATGTCTTTAGACTTAAAATGATAACAGAAAAAGAAAATTTAATAAAAATTACAGCACTTTTGGTTCACGCAGCAAAAATAGATGACCATTATTCCGATAAAGAGAAGATTATGATCTCTGATTTTCTTAAGTCTATTGATAATAATTTAGATACAAAAAATATTATTGAAATAGCTGAAAAAGATGAAAATGACTCAAATCAAATTTTGAAGTATACTCAAGCTCTTAAAAAAAATTCTTTAGAATTTAAGATAAAAATTATTAAAATTCTTTGGAAAATTATTTTATCAGACAATAATTCAGATATTTATGAAGGAAATTTAATGAGACGCCTATGTGGTTTACTTTACTTGCCAGATAAATTAAGTGGGGATATAAAAATAGAAGTTATGAAAGAAAAAAAACTATGACATATATTGTAAAGGATGAATGTATTAAATGTAAATATACAGACTGTGTTGAGGTCTGTCCGGTTGACTGTTTCTATGAAGGTGAAAACATGTTAGTGATTAAACCTGAAGAGTGTATTGATTGTGGAGTTTGTGAACCAGAATGTCCGGTCAATGCTATTGTAGCTGAAACTGACTATAATGAGGACGATAAAGAAAAATGGTTAGAAATAAACAAAAAATATTCTGAGATATGGCCCAATATATCTAAGAAAAAAGATAGTCCAGAAGATGCGGATAATTACAAAGAAATGAAAGGGAAGTATGATAAATTCTTCTCTGAAAAACCAGGAAAATAAATATGCCAAAAAAAAAGAAAAAGAAAATCAAAAAAAAAGCTAAAATTACAAAAGGAAAAAAAGCTACAACCGTTTTTCAAAAAGGAAGTAATACAGATGAAAAGATTCAAATTAAAAAAATCAAAAAACAACCTACTGAAAAAAAGCAGTATATTTTAAACCAGCATATTGTCTATCCAAAGCATGGGGTTGGTCAAATAACATCAATCGATAAAGCAACAATAGGAGGAATAGAAATAAATTTCTATAAAGTATTCATCCAAAAAGAAAAATTGGTTTTGACAGTTCCAATAAATCAACAATCTAATTTAAGGCCGGTTTCTTCTGTTAATCAAATAAATAAATGTGTATCTATTTTAAAAACTAAACCTAAAATCAAAAGAACTATGTGGAGTAGAAGAGCACAAGAATATGAACAAAAAATAAATTCAGGTAAAATATATGAGCTGGCAGAGGTAGTGAAAGATTTGAATAAAAATACAAGTACAATTGCTGATCAATCCTATAGTGAAAGACAATTATTTGAGAAAGCTTATGATAGATTATCAAGTGAATTTCAAGTTGTTCTGAAAGCCTCTCCAGAAGATGTGAAGAAAAGAATGGATAAAGCTTTAGGAAGAGTAGAAAATTTAGAGGAACAATAAAAAACGCTCTTTCCGTGAGACTTGGAAAGAGCGTTTTAATAGAAAACTATTTATCTTCTTCTTCTTCTTCTTTTTTTAGCCTTCTTTTTCTTGCCTTTTTTCTTTTTTCGTCTTTTAGCCATGATTATCTCCCTTTTTTTAAACAAATCTTAACGATTCGTTTTATGTTTTTAACTTTAAGTTTTTTTGAATGGATGTCAAACATAAATTACCATTACAATTTTGAAAAAAATAAAATAGAAAATGATTTTGCTTTTATTAAAAAAAATTAAGTAAAAACTAAGTAAAATCAACGTTTTTTTAAATTATTTTTATTTTATTAATATAACTTTAAGAATAAAGATTTTCTAAATCTTGTTTATATTTTTCAATGATCTTTTTTCTTTTAAGTTTAAGAGTTGGTGTCATTAAACCGTTATCGATAGTGAATTCTTCGTCAATTAACTTAAATTTTTTTATTTTTTCAATTAAAGAAAAATTTTTATTTAAATTTTCGATAATACTTCTTATGGTTGTATTGTTCTTGTCTTTCTTATCAACCACTATTAGTGCAACTAAATAATTTTTTTTATCGCCATATACTAAACATTGTTTTATTTTTTCTTCATTACAAATAAAATTTTCAATTTTACTTGGAGAAATATTATCACCACCATTATTAACAATTATATCTTTTTTTCTATCTGTAATTTTGAGATAACCATTTAAATCTATTTCTCCGATGTCTCCGGTATGTAACCAGCCGTTTTTTATTATTTCTTTTGTTTCTTTTTCTTTATTCCAATATCCCAACATTACATTCTCTCCTTTGACTAAAATTTCACCATCATCAGCTATTTTAACTTCATTTGTTTTAAAAGGGGGCCCTACTGTCTCTATTTTTATATTTCCTGGAAGATTACAGCTTACCACAGGCGAGGTTTCTGTTAATCCATAGCCTTGTAAAGTCGGTAAACCTACTGCATTTAAAAATTCACCAACATCTTTATCTAAGGCACCTCCTCCAGACACAAAAGCCTGTAAATTTCCACCGAATTGCTTTTGAATTTTTTTTCTTACCAGAATTTTGCACAAAAAATTCACTATTTTTTCGTTAGTTTTAAGCTGTTCTCCCCTAAGTACCTTTTTGCCCAAATTCAATGTTTTATTGATTAATTTTTTTTTAAATCCCAATTGTTTATTAAAATTAGAATTTATTTTATTAAATAAATTTTGATAAAATCTTGGAACTGCAGTCATAATCGTAGGTTTTGCTATAGACATATTTGATATAAGTTTTTCTAAACTTTCTGCATAGAAAACTTTTGCTCCAAGTAAAATTTGAATAAATTGTACTGCGTGTTCATACGAATGTGAGAGAGGTAACCATGTCAAGAATACAGGATCTTTTTTTTGAATTAATGGATTTAATAATTCTAAAGCACCCTCACAATTTGCCAAAATGCCTCCATGGCTTAAAATGACACCTTTAGGATTTCCAGATGTACCTGAAGTATAAATTATACATGCTGGCATATTTCTTTTTAAATTCGAATTGATATTTTTTTGAAAACTTTTTTCATTTATAATATCTTCGATTAATAAACTTTCTGATTGAATTTTCTCAAAAGATATAATTTTCTGTGTTTTAAAATTTATATAATCTTTTATTTTTTTAAATTGGTTATCATCTGAAACAATAATCAGTGAAGGTTTGCAATCATTAAATATATACTCATAGTCATTCGATGAATAAGTTGTAAAAATTGGAACTGATATACCTCCTGCGTTCATTACAGATATATCAGAGATCAACCAGTAAGGCCTGTTCTCAGAAAGTATCAAGCATCTGTCTCCTTCGTTTATCAAAGTCTTAATTTTATAAGAAAGTTTATAAATTCTTTCTGTTATATCTTCCCAGTTATAAGTAGTTTTGTTTGGCTTTAACCATTTTAAAAATGGTTTTTTACCATCAATCTCTGAAGATTTTTTAAAATAAAGCTCAACTAAACTGTTTATTTTTGATAAATGCATTTTTTTGGTGGGCGAAGAGAGACTCGAACTCTCAAGATATTGCTACCATTGGATTTTGAATCCAACGCGTCTACCAGTTCCACCATTCGCCCATTCCTCCTAATAAAATTTCACCATAATACTTATATTATTAGATTTTGAAAATGAAAGAATTTTAAACAGTTTTTCTTACAATAAATACAAAAATTAATGAAGTTAAAAACATTATCAAAGCATAAGTTGCTGTTGGTATTAAAAATACAATATCATCAAATAACTGGCTTGCAACAAATACAGCTAAAGTGCCATTTTGAAGACCACACTCTAATGAAATACTTTTTCTTTGTGCTATCCCACTTGCGAAGAATTTTGCTAAAAAATAACCAACTAACATCATAGCTAAATTTAATATTAAAGTTATTAAACCTGCTTGTCTTAAATAATTAAGTATATTTTCCCATTCCTCAATCCAAATTGCAGAAAAAACGATAACAAATAAAAAGATTGAGATTTTTTGAATAAGATCTGTTTTTGAATCAATAAAGTTTGTAGCAAATTTTCTTATCAGCATACCTAGAATTACAGGAAGGGTAACAACAAAGAACATTTTTAATGCAATTGAAACCATAGAAATCTCTTTAGAAATATTTTCAATACCCAAAAAATCTGCCGATTTAAATATAATAAATGGCACTGAAATTATACTTGCTAAACTTATTACTGCAGTCAAAGATATTGATAAAGCTACATCACCATTTGCAAATTTTGTTAGTACGTTTGAAGTTACACCTCCGGGAGCTGAAGCAATGATCATAACCCCAAGAGCTATTTCAATAGGTGTATTAAATATAATAACTAAAATATATGCGATAATTGGCAATAAAATTAATTGAGAAATCAGCCCAATAGAAAAATCTTTGGGCTGCTTTATAACTCTAACAAAATCTTTAGTGGACAAACCTAATCCAAGACCTAGCATTATTAGTGCAAGCGCAACGGGGGCTATTTTAGTGACTACTTCCATAGAAAATGTAGTATAAGTAAAAAATCACAGTTTGAAATAAAAAAATGATTAAACGAATATACGATAAATGTGTAAGTTGGGCAGGAAAAAAATATGCAAAACCTCTATTGGCTTTTGAGGCCTTTATTGAAAGTTCATTTTTTCCAATACCCCCAGATGTAATGATAGTACCGATGGTGGTCTCGAAAAAAAAAGAATTTATTAAAATAGCTTCAATTGCAACTATCTTTTCAGTTTTGGGTGCTCTCTTCGGATATTTAATTGGCTATGTTTTCTTTAATGAAGTTGGAGTTAAAATATTTGAATTATATGGTTACCAAGATCCAAACTTTTTAAAAGAGAAATTCTCTACTAAAGGAGGTTTTGCTTCTTGGCTTGGAATTTTATTTACGGCTGGTTTTACACCTCTGCCATTTAAACTTTTAACAATATCAAGTGGATTTATTCACTTTAATTTAGTATTTTTCATAATAATATGTGTTATCACTAGAGGATCGAGATTTTTTTTAGTAGCATTTTTAACTTACAAATATGGCGAAAAATTTGGCCCATTTTTAGAAAAAAAAGGGGCAAAATGGTCAATTATAATATCTATATTTATCATTACAATTGGATCAATGTTCTACTTTTTTTTAATTAAATAAGATGGATAAAAAAATAAATTTAACTCTTTTTTTCATTTTAATAGTTTTATCCTTCTCTATTCTTGCTGCTTTTTATATAGAATTTGTTCTTGAGCATAAACCTTGTAAACTCTGTATTTATCAAAGAATTCCTTATTTTATTTCGATTCTACTCTTGTTAAATATTTTGGTTTTAAAAAAATATAAAAAAATTTCTATTTTAGCTCTGGCTGTTGTTTCTTTTGTTGGTTTCTTATTGTCCTCATACCATTTTGGAGTTGAACAAGGTATTTTTAGTGAGTCATTTTTTTGTGAAGTGAAAAATACCCATGAAAATTTAACTAAAAGTGAAATACTTAATCAATTTAAGAATAAACCAATAAGTTGTAAGAAGGTTGATTTTTATATACTCGGCTTATCACTTGCTTCAATTAATGCCATTTTTTCTTTTATTTTAAGTGTTATATTTATTAAAATTTACAATAATTATGAAAATAACTAACAAAAAATTATTAGAAGAAATAATTAGAGTTGATCATGCTGGAGAGAGAGGTGCAATTAAAATCTATGAGGGTCAGCTACTTGCATTAAATACATTTAAAAAAGATGAAAAATTAAAAAAATTAGTTGAAGAAATGAAAGAACATGAAAGAGAACATTTTGAGTATTTTGATAAAGAGATTCAAAAAAGAAATATAAAACCAACAATTTTTTTACCTCTATGGGATTTACTAGGGGTCACCCTCGGATTTGGAACAACTATGTTGGGTCAAAAAGCTGCTATGTTATGTACTGCTTCTGTCGAAGAAGTTATATGCGATCATTATAAAGATCAATTAGATAAGCTTGGCGATGATGAAAAAGATTTAAAAAAATCTATAAAAAAATTTCGGGATGATGAGGATGATCACAAAAATATTGCTTATGATGAAGGGGCAACTAAAAAAGGGCTATATTTTGTGCTAGACAAAATAATACAAAATACCTCTAAAATAGCTATTAAGGTTTCCGAAAAAATTTAATTAGGGCTCTAACTCTATATCCCAATATAGATAATCCATCCAACTTTCATGTAAAAAATTTGGTGGAAAGTTCTTTCCATTTTTATGGAGGTCATCGACTGTAGGAACAAATGGTTTTCTTTTTAATCTTAAGTCGCAATTTGAATAAAGCTTACCACCTTTTTTCACGTTGCATGTTGAACAAGCCGTAACAACATTTTCCCAATCAGTAACGCCACCTTTAGATTTAGGAAGTAGATGATCAAAAGTTAAATCTTTTTTATCTCCGCAATATTGACAAGAAAATTTATCTCTTAAAAAAACGTTAAATCTCGTAAAGTTTGGATTTTCAGATGGTTTTATAAAATTTTTTAAAGCTATTACACTTGGAAGACTCATTTCAAATGAAGGACTTCTAATTTTTCTCTCATAATTTGAGACTATACTTACTCTATTTAAAAAAACTGATTTAACCGCGTCCTGCCAACACCAGAGTGACAAGGGATAATAGCTTAGAGGTCTGAAATCTGCATTAAGCACCAATGCAGGACATTTTTCCAGCGGGACTCTTTCTGAAGAAGAAATAATCATGTTTTAATGCTAACTTATAGAAAAATAATTATCAAGTTATAATTTTGTTACAGTTTGTACAAATTTTTTTTTAAAAACTCTAAACCTAAACTTAGTCCTTCAGTGGGTATTCTATGCTCACAGTTGGTAAATATTTTTGTGCTTATTTTGTAATTATTCTTTGTGAAGAATTCTTTTGCTTCTAGAAAAAAGTTTATTGGAACAACTTCATCTTTATCCCCATGCATAATTAAGATCTCAGGTCTAGAATTTATATTTTTACTTAAATGATTTGAATTTAGAATTTTTCCTGAGTAACCAATTACGCACTTAATTGAATTTTTACGCTTTAAAGCTACTTGAAGGGAAATCATACAACCTTGACTGAAACCAACTAAAGCAATTTTTTTTGATTCAACTTTAATTTTATCCAAAACTTCGTCAATCAGTTTGTTTAATTTATTTTCGGCAATTAATGATTTTGACAAGATTTGGTCTTCACTTTGTTGTGTGAGATCAAACCATTGGAAGCCTGAAGGGTTGACTTCACATGTCTCTGGGGCATTAGGACATATAAAAAGCGTATCTGGTAAAAAATTCTTCCAATAATTTGCTATAACTGCAATATCTTTTCCATCACCTCCATAACCATGACAAAGAATGACTACATTTTTTGGCTTATTATTTGAATTAGGTTCTATGATAACTGGGTCAAGAGAATATTTCATTTTATTTAAATTGATTTATCCATTTAATAAATTTTTTGTTATTAAAATCTATCTCTCCAATTATTCTTGCTAATTCATTTCCATTTTTATTAAGAATAATAGTAGTTGGAACACCCTTAATCTTGAATTGTTTAACTAACTCAAAATTTGGATCAAAATAAATTTTTAAATTATTAACATTTAAATCTCTTAAGAATTGTTTAGTTTTTTTTTGATTTGGTTTTTCCATATTTATTGCAAAAACTTCTATATCTGCCTCCTTTGATTGAAGTTGATCTAAAGAGGGCATTTCTTTCTTGCAGGGGGCACACCAAGTAGCCCAAAAATTTAACACCTTAATCTTGCCATCTTTTTTATTAATTTGAATATCTTTTAAGTCAAAATCCTTAAATTTTACATGAGAAACTTGTAATGGATTTTTGTGAAGAACTATATTATTGAATGGTAAGGTTTCGGCTGCAATTAAAAAATTGAAATTGAAAAATATAAATAATAATAAAAACCTTAAAATGTTCATATATTTTAACTGGTTTAACATACAAAATGAGAAATAAAAATAAGACTGTTTGGTCACATAGATTTGGTAAAGCTAATTCTAGAAATTTTCAAAGAATTGGCTCCTCTATTAATATTGATAAAAGACTTTATAGTGAGGATATAGAGGCATCTATTGTTCATACTCAAATGCTTATCAAACAAAAAATTATTCCAAAAAAGGATGGAAAAAAAATAATTTATGGACTTAAAAAAATAAGAAAAGAAATTGAAAAAAACAGATTTAAATTTAAAGAGAAATTTGAAGATATACATCAAAACATAGAAAAAAGATTATTTCAAATAATTGGGGAGTCCGCAGGTTACCTCCATACGGCAAGATCAAGAAATGATCAAGTTGTGACAGATTTTAAATTATGGGTTAAAAAAGCATCTTCAGATATAAATGGAACAATTACAACTTTAATGAGATCCATATTAAAAAAAGCATCAAAAAATATTAGTACTGTGATGCCGGGTTTTACTCATCTTAAAAATGCGCAACCTATTTCTTTTGCACATTATTTACTTGCTTACGTTGAAATGCTTAATAGAGATAAGAAAAGGTTTTTAAGCAATATTAATCTTATAGATGAATGTCCTTTAGGATCTGCAGCATTAGCTGGAACTTCATTTAATATAGATAGAAATTACACTTCAAAAAAACTTGGTTTTAAAAAACCAACACAAAACTCTATAGACTCAGTATCTGATAGAGATTTTGCAATTGATTTTTTATCTGCTTCGGCAACTTGTGCTATGCACTTGTCAAGACTAGCTGAGGATTTTATTATATTTAATTCTGAGGCTTTTGGTTTTATTGAGTTTACTGATAGAGTTTTAACTGGTTCATCAATTATGCCACAAAAAAAGAATCCAGATCCTGCGGAGCTAATTAGAGGAAGAACAGCAATAAATTACGGAAATTTAAATTCGATGTTAACAATAATGAAAGGGTTGCCAATTTCATATTATAAAGATTTACAGGATGATAAAGAATTAGTTTTCGATAGCTACGATACTCTAAAAGATAGTTTAATGATGTCTATAGAACTTATTAATAATTTAAATACAAAAAAAAATAATATGAAAAGTATGGCTCAAAAAGGATATACAACTGCTACTGATTTTGCTGATTTACTGGTGAAGAAAGAGGGAATTCCTTTTAGAAAAGGTTATGTCATTTCATCAAAATTAGTTAATTATGCCGAGAAAAAAAATAAAAGACTAGATGAACTTTCATTGAATGAAATAGGTAAGTTTATTAAAAAAAGTGATGCGAATATACCAAAAATTTTTGATGTGGTAAATTCGATGAATTCAAAAACATCTTTTGGTGGCACAGCATCTAGAAACATAAAAAAAATGTTAAAAAAATATAGAAATGAAATAAAATGAAAAATATATTTTTTGTTTTTATATTTTTTATTCTTTTATTTAGTTGTGGAAAAAAATCTCTTCCTGAGTATGAAGGAATAAAAATAGAAAAAAAAATTAATATTAGCACTTAAAAATGAATCTGAATTATAAAGGTCAAAAACTATTTGTTGATAACATTTCTATTAGAAATTTAGAAAAAAGAAATGTTACCCCTTTTTATATTTATTCTTATAAAAAAATAAGAGATAATTTTAAAACTTTTTTAAATACATTTAAAAAAATTAATCCTTTGATTTGTTTTTCTGTGAAATCAAACTCAAATGTTTTCTTAATATCAGAGTTAAGAAAATTAGGATCAGGTGCAGATGTAGTCTCTGAAGGTGAGCTTGTAAAGGCTTTAAAAGCAAAAGTTAATCCTAATAAGATTGTTTTTTCTGGGGTTGGCAAAACAGAAAATGAACTTTTATTAGCTATTAAAAAAAGAGTTTTATTAATAAATATTGAGTCTGAAAGTGAGGCCCAATTAATTAATAGATTATCAAAAAAATTGAATCGGGTAACAAATATAGGTGTTAGAGTTAATCCCGGGATAGATCCTCAAACAATTTCGAAAATTTCTACAGGTAAAATAGATAGTAAATTTGGTTTACCAAAAACAAATTTCTTAAATTTTTGTAAAAATATTAAAAAATATAAAAATATAAGAGTCAGAGCAATAAGCGTTCATATTGGAAGTCAAATTACTTCTGTTATACCTTATAAAAAAACTCTGAACGTTTTAAGTAAACTGATTAAATCAAGTAAAATTAATTTTGAGTATGTTGATCTTGGTGGCGGTTTTGGTATTCAGTATGCAAATAAAGATAAAAAAATAAATATTAGAAATTATTCTTTATTAGTTGAAAGATTTCAAAAGAAAATGAATTGTAAAATTATTTTCGAGCCAGGAAGATTTATAATTGGTAATTCTGGTAGCCTTATTTCGAAAATTGTTTTCATTAAAAAAAATGGAAAAAAACGCTTTATTATTCTAGACGCAGGGATGAATGATTTTATGCGGCCAGCATTATATGGAGCAAAACACAATATCATTCCAGTTTCTAAATCGAAAAAGAAAATAGTGGGCAATGTAGAGTTTGTTGGACCTATATGTGAAAGCACTGATACATTTTTAAAATATAAAAACTACTCGTTATTGAATGAAAATGATTTAGTTGCTATTACAAATGTTGGTGCTTATGGATCAACTCTATCATCCAACTATAATACAAGACCACTTGCATCCGAAATTATTGTAAAAAATGGAAAGATTAAAGTAATTAGAAAAAGACAAAAGATTTCCGAAATCATTTAGTAAATGATATTTTTAAGATCATTATTTTTTAACATTTTATTATTTGGAGGCATTGCTATAGCTTGTGTAATTGCATTTCCTCTTTTATTTTTAAGAGATAAACACATGATTTGTGCAGGAAGAATTCTTTCCAAATATATTGTTTTCCTCTTAAAAATATTTATTGATGTTAAAATTAATTTTAAAGGTATCGAAAATCTTAAAAAATTTGACCATTATTTTGTTGCATCAGCTCATCAGTCCATGTTTGAAACTTTCGGACTTCAAACAGTTATATCGGGTCCAATTTTTATTTTAAAAAAAGAGTTAATGAAAATACCTTTTTTTGGTTGGTGTTTAAAAAAAATTGGTGCAGTTGCGATTGTAAGAGATACCGCTACAAAAGAAAATTTAAATTTTTTTAACAGAATACTTGAACAAACAAATAAAAGTAAAAGACCATTATTAATCTTTCCTCAAGGAACAAGGGTACCTTATAAAGAAAAACCTAACTTTAAAAAAGGTGTTGCGAGAATTTATGAGGCTTTAAAGTTACCATGTGTACCTGTTGCTCTAAATACTGGAAGAGTGTGGCCTAAAAATAGTTTTAATAAATATCCTGGTACAATAACAATATCATTTCTTAAACCTATTGAACCAGGTCTCAATAAAGATGAGTTTTTAAAAAAGTTACAACTGATTATTTATAATGAAATTGATTTAATAGACTGATTATTTCCTTCCAAAGTCAGGCTTATCTGTATCTTGTCCTGCTTTTATTACTGATTTTCTAAAATCTTTTGATTTTTCAAAAATTTCTAAAAGTTTTTTAGTATCTTTTTCTGAGATTGCCTTTTTAAATTCATCTAAATTTTTAATAAATTTTTCGATAGCCTCAATAATTAATGCACTATTGTCTATAAAAATATCCCTCCACATAATAGGGTCTGAAGCAGCTATTCTGGTAAAGTCTCTTAACCCTCCTGCACTATATCTGATAATATCCTCTTTGGTTTTATCATCATTGGACATAGATGTTTTTACAATATTGTATGCTATTGCATGAGGCAAATGACTTGTAAAAGATAATATTTTATCATGATCTTCATCAGACATTAATTTTACTTTACTACCCAAAGACTCCCAAAAGTTAGAAACTTTTTTAATAGCTTTTTCATCTATATCTTTATTAGGTGTAAGTATTGTCCATCTATTTTTAAATAAATCTGCAGTACCAGCTTTCGGTCCACTATTTTCTATTCCAGCGACTGGATGACCAGGAATATAAATGGAATTTTTTAAATTTAATTTATTAAATATTTTACCAACTCCTGTTTTTACAGAACAAGTATCTGTTAAAATAGAACCAGTCTTTAAGTTATCTTTAATAGAATTTAATACACTCTCAAAACTACTAATAGGTGTTGCTATAACAACTAAATCAGAATTCTTTACTGATTCACTTGCGCTATTAAATATCTCATCAGAAAGTTTGTCTTTTTTAATTATTTCGGTAACCGTCTTATCTTTGTCATATGTAAATATTTTTTTAATTAATCCAACTTTTTTTAATCCTTTGAAAATTGAAGAACCAATTAACCCACATCCTATTATTGAAACTTGATTAAACATTAAAAATCTTTCTTAAAACAAAAATAAATTTCTTATTTTCTTTGCTGTTTCCTATTGTGACTCTCAGTGAATTTTTTATACCATAAACATCCATTTGCCTGACTAGAATCCCTGAATTTGCCAACTTGTTAAATACTTTAGAGGCAGATTGATTAACAGAATCAAAATTAAGAAGAAAAAAGTTTACATTGGTCCTGTTTGTAGCAATTCCAATTTCATCAATTACATTAAATATTTTTTCTGCCCAAAAATTGTTATGCGTAATGGCCTTATTAAGCCACTTCGTATCTAATACAGCTTGCGTAGCAGCAAAAAGTGCTGGCCTGCTCACATTAAACGGTGGCTTAATTTCATAAAGTTTTTTTATTAATTTTTTTGGACCATAACCCCAACCGATTCTTAATCCAGCTAAACCATAAATTTTTGAGAATGTTCTTGTGACTATAACATTTTCTGATTTTGAAAATAAATCAATTCCTGAAGCATATTCTGGATCATTAATGTATTCAAAGTATGCGTCGTCTATTACGAGCAAAATATCACTTCTAAGTTTTTTTCTTAAATTCAAAACCTCATTTTTATTCAAATAAGTTCCTGTTGGATTATTTGGGTTAGCTAAAAAAACAATTTTTGTTTTTTTATTAATACATTTCATTATTGATTCTACGGATGGTGTAAAATTTTCCTCTTTAGCGTACCTCACCTTTGCACCAAACATTCGACTATAAATTCTATAAATTATAAAACTATATTCTGGAACAACTACTTCATCACCTTTGTTGATAAAAAGTTTGCACACTAATTCAAAAATTTGATCAGAGCCTGATCCCAAAATAATTCTATCTCTTTTTATTTTAAATTTTTTTGCGAGAACTTTTCTAAAGTATGTCCCATCAGAATCTGGGTATCTTACAAATCCTCTTCCGATTGAACTATAAGACTTTACAGCTTTAGGACTTGGTCCAAGGGCAGACTCGTTAGCTGAAAGTTTTATTGGGCTCCTTCTGCTTTTAAATAAACTTAGACCAGCAACATACTTTTCTGCTATTATTTTTCTTGGCTGAGGTAATTTCATAATATTTAAAAGACTTATATTAAAAGTATCATTATTTCTATAATGGAAAATAATTTATTTGAATAATTTGACATGTTTATGACGATTTAGTATACATTCGCATTGCGCTGATTTAACCGAATTGCGAGCGCAGAGTAAATGCAGCTAAACAGGGTTTTTGCCCAGTATAGCTGGGCTTTTTTTTTATGAATGAAAAAATTAAAAAAATAAATGTTACAAAATCACTTTTGCTTGATTGTAAACAAACAATCAAAGATTTCCCTTTAGCTTATGAAACTTATGGTTTCTTGAATGAGAAAAAAGATAACGCTATTTTAATTTTCCATGCACTCACAGGTGACCAGTATGTGAGTGAAACAAATCCCATAACCAATAAGGATGGTTGGTGGGTAACAGCAGTTGGACCAGGTAAAGCTATAGATACAAATAAATATTTTGTAATTTGTGCTAATGTTATTGGTGGATGTATGGGTTCGTTGGGCCCAAAGGAAATAAACAAAAAAACTAATGAGCCCTATGGCTTAAATTTTCAAGTAATAACAATCAAAGACATGGTCAAAGCACAAGAAACACTATTAGACCACCTAGGAATAAAAAAACTACTTTGTGCCACCGGTGGATCTATGGGAGGAATGCAGTTACTTCAATTTTGTGCAACATTTCCGAATAGGACTTTTTCGGCTGTTCCAATAGCATGCAGCACAAATCATAGTGCTCAAAACATTGCGCTTAATGAGCTAGCGAGACAAGCTATTATGGCAGATCCTGTCTGGGAAAAAGGTAAATACTATAAAAAAAATGTTCAGCCAAAAAATGGATTGGCAGTAGCTAGAATGGTTGGACATATAAGTTATTTATCTGAGAAAGGTATGCAAGAGAAGTTTGGTAGAAAACTTCAAGAAAAAGCTGACTATGAATTTAGTTTTGATGCTGACTTTCAAGTTGAGAGTTATCTTAGACATCAGGGATTTGCTTTTGTTGAAAGATTCGATGCAAATTCAATTTTGTATATTACTAGAGCAATGGATTATTTTGATCTTTCTAAGCAATTTAAAGGAGGGTTAGTAGAAGCATTTAAAAATCAAAAAACAAAATTCCTAATTATATCTTTTTCATCTGATTGGCTTTATACAACAAAAGAAAATAAAGATACTGTAATTGCTCT
>MDSW01204195.1_pt1 | contig 18618 bp, 10 predicted proteins | sample 811171 | NCBI WGS metagenome assembly MDSW01 (sample SAMN05326641, study PRJNA326480) | marine metagenome | isolation source: seawater | place: Atlantic Ocean: North West | collected 2012 | reverse complement strand
GTCGTCGTCGCGTCGCCGGTGGCGAGGTCAACCTCCACCCTCCACGGGTCGCCCCGCGATCCGCTCCCGGACCTGGCGAGTGCCTCGCCGAGACCCACCGCGAGCTCAACCTCCAGCCGCGGGTCCGGCAGGGCGCCGGGGTTCAACGACTTTACCGACTCGATCCGGCCCCCGGTGTGCAGGACGAAGGACACCGCCGCCGGCGCCATCTCCTGCACCACGACGGCCATGTGCGCGTCAGCCGACGCGCCGACGCCAGCCGCCGCGCGAATTCGCACAGCCTCCGGGGTGAACAGTGACGCCCACACCTGGGCGATAGCCTCGGCCACCGCCGCGCAGCTGTCGGCCTGGACGCCCACGACGCTGACGTGCCCGCCGCACCCGCTCATCTGCGCCGGATCGTCGACGTTGGCCGACGCTCGAACGGCGAGGAGCCCGGTGCCGAGTCGTGACTCGAAGAAACCCGCGCATATCGTCGCGGCGAGCTCGAGCGAGCACCCGGCGTCGGTGATGACGTCGCGCACGCCGTCGCAGGCGCGCTCGATGTCCGGCGGGGACCCCGCGCGGGTCGCCGCGTCCACCGCGGCGATCGCGTTTTGGTACGCCGGCCACCGACCGCACTCGCGAAGCCTCGACTCCATCGCGCCGAACGGGACCACGACGCCGTCTAGAGCCGTGAAGCCGCTGCCCGGGCGCGCGGCGATGCGGGTGAGGTCACCGCACGTCGCCGCTTTACGCCCCGCGCGCTCGGCGACGGCCTCGGCGAGTCGGACGCACTCGACGCCGTCGGAGATGAGCCGGGGGTTGAGCGTCGCCGACGGCGGCGCCTTCGGACCGTTGACGCCCCCGCGATACCTCGCCTCGTCGCGCTCCTGCGCGGACGCCCGCCCGAGGAGCACGCCGCCGTCGTTCACCGTGAGTTGCACCCAGTCCCCCATCAACTCGCGCGCCGCCCTCGCCGCGTTCTCGGCGCCCTTCGCGGACGGCGTCGCGGTGAGAGGCACGCCCTCCTGCCTCGCGCGCACGGCGAGGTGCGAAGTCGGGTTCAGCGCTCGAGCCGCGATGATCCCCGTCACGTGTCGCCCCGCGCACGTCACCTCCTCGCTCCCGTCGACGTTCCAGACGAACGCGATGACCGGGCCGTCGGCTTCGGTGCCGCACGCGCCGGGCTCCAGCACGTCGCACTCGACCAGGCGGCCCACGCCCTTGCCGAGGACGATTGACTTTTTGGAACCCTCCCCGAGACCCGCCGCGACGGAAGCCGCCCTGCGCATGGGATCGACCAGCCTGGACAGCTGGAAAGGCAGTCCGCCGCGGATGGCGGTGTCGGCAAAGGCGTCGCTCACGTAGCTCGGGACGTTGAGCGCGGTGCCGAGCAGCGCGGGGGATTCCCCGTACGCCTTCGTGACCGCCTCCGTGTGCGCCTGGAGCAGTCGCAGCGCTCGCTCCAGCGTGGCTCGCATTCGGAGCGCCGCCTCGGGGGTCCCGATCGGCCCCTGCCCGTTCGCGCCCCCCTTCGCGCACCACGCCTCGAGCTCCCTGGCCACCGCGTGGCACTCCATCGGCCGCCACATGGACAGTGCCACGTGCCTGAGGCCCTGCGACACGCAGTTACACGCCGCGGTCCACACCGAGGGGTCGTACGAGAGCGACTGCTCAAACTCACCCTTACCCTCGTCGTCGTCGCCGACAAACCCGGCGCAGAAGAGCGTCCTGGTCAGGAGCACGAACCCGAGCTCCTCGAGGGACACCTCCGCCATCCTCCACTGCTGCCGCTGCGTCATGGCCGCCTCGCCGGACGTCGACTCGCGAAGCGCGGTGGAGAGCAGCGACGTGAAATAGCCGCGAACCGCCGTCGTGGCTCGAAGCGCCCTCAACACCGCCGCGCCCTCGGGGGTGGTCAGCCCGCTCCCCGCGGTCGTCGTGGCGCTCGCGCTGCGCGTCAGCTGCGACATGGCGTCCCGTAACTCGTCGACCATGAGCTTCTGGTCGTCGTCCAGCGCCTCCATGGCGTAGAGCCTGTCGAGCGCGCCGGCGCAGTTGAAGTACCGCTTGAGCTCCTGCGTGAACGCGACAAACTCGTCCACGAATCTCTGAGGGTACTGACCGGGGTAGGCGTCCTCTTTGATGGTCTTGAGCATGGCCTCCGTGGCGAACAACGCCACCGGCCCGGCGTTCCTCGCGAGCTTGTTCTCGATGGATTTGGAAATCTCCTCGCGAAGCGGCTGGGGAACCTCGGGCATGGACGTGATGCCGCGGATGCGAGCCATCGGAGCGCCGCCGCGTTCGAACTCGTCCGCGAAGCTCGGGAGCCACGGCTGAATCTGCCGCATCAGCGCGCGCTCCACCTCCCCGACCCGGGTCCCTCGCTTGTACAGCTCGCCGGCGGTGGTCTCCAGATTGACGAAGATATCCCGCGCAACGCCGCAGGCGGCGGCGGGACCCCGCCGCCCGTCGTCCTCGCCGCAGTCTAAGTCGCAGTTGCCGAGCCACCTGACGTAGATGCAGCACGCGGCGATCTTATCCACGGTGACCTCGTTGCCGGTGCCGATCATCCCGGAGACGATCTCCAGTTTCTCGAGCCAGGTGGGCGCGGCGTCGTCAGCCACGGCGAGGTCCCGGCACGCGCCATCGGGCAGCAAATGGACCGAGTTACTCAGCCTCGAGGACTCGTACTCGTACGCCCTGGAGGCGTACGAATCCACCCGAGGCGCCGCAGCGGCGGACTGCGCGGACTGGCCTCCGTAACCATTCTGCGCGGACTGGTAACCGTTCTGCGCGGACTGGCTGCCGTACCCGTTGTACCCGTCCGTCGCCGGCTCGGTGTACCAGTCGCTGGACGACCGCCCGCTCTGCGACTCGCCCTGCGATCCGCCGTTGTACGAGTTCCTCGAGCCGTACGACGACGATCCCGAGCCGTACGATGACCCGCTCGAGCCGCTGCTCGCCGATTCCCTCTGCTGTCCGTTGGGCACCGTGTACGCGGGTTGGTAGTCGTCCGCCGCCGTCGCCGCCTTGCTCGGCGGCGGCACCGACGGCTCGTACGACGAAGACGACCACCCGTTGATTCCATCGGTCGCAGAGGAGGAGCTTCCGGAGTTTGACGACGAGCTTTCGGAGTTTGACAACCAGCCGTTGGTGTTCTTCGACGAGGGCGGCGCGCTCTGCCACGAGTCGACCGCGTACGCCGCTCCGTACCCGTTGTCGGTTTCGTCCCTCCCGGCCGCGCTGTTGCTCTTCCTGTTGGCCAAGCCGGTAAGCCGCTCCAAGGTCTTGCTGACTCGGTCGTTGAAATCGGAGTAAGAATTGCCGTCCGACTCGTCGTAAGACGGACTCCGGCTCGATTGGCGCCTTCGGATGTCCTCGTAAGACTCGTACGCCGCCATCGCCTGCGTCAAACCGGCGGAGTTGTCGTAGGCGTTCACCGGGACGGGCTCCGCCGTCTTCGTCTCGAACCCGAACGCGGCCGCGAACCCCTGCGACGCCTGCTCCGCCGCCCGGCTCAGCTCCGATTGCGCCGTAGACGGAAGGTCCGCGTCCCACTCCGCGTACCTATCCGCCAGCGGAGGGAGGTCGTCCGTCTTAGACGCCTTCGCCGCGGTCTTCTCCCCGCGCGCCGCCTCCCTCGCGCGCTCTACGCGCTCGCTGAACGACTGAGAGAACGCGCCCAGCCCGCTTGAACCCTTGGCGGCGCTCGATCCGCTCGAACCGCCGACAGCTGTGCCGCCGCTCGACGAGGACCGCCAGCTCCCCTTGGAGAGATCGGGGGGATCCAGGCTGATCCCGCCCGGAGTCGTCCTCTTACCCGTCGTGTCTGGCGTCGGCTCCTTCCTCGCGCCCGGCGCGGGCTCAAAGTGCGCGCCTGGGGGCGCCGCGCCTCCTCCCGACGACGACGACTGGTTCACCGACGCGGGCTGCGACGTGATGTTGTTGACGTTGAGCGGCTGACCCGCGGTCGCGGCGGGCGTCGTCGGCGGCCCGGTCTGCGGCCTCGGGGAGATTTGTACGTCCAGGGCTTGGCCGTACTCGCCGGATATCCTGCAGATCGCGTCGCCCCCGCCGGGCGTCAGGTCCAGCGTTCGGTTGCCGAAATCCTCCCAGTCGAACTCCATCCCCTTGTATGTGGTGAGCAGCTTGTACTTGACCTCCTTGACCGTCGCGGGTATGTCGACCCGCGCGGTCCACACGTCGCCCTCCGTCCACTTCAAGATGTACGCCTTCTCGGGTTTCCAGTTGCCAAACTCCGTCGCGTCGCCCGATATGCCCATCTGCAGGCCGTAGTCGAGCTTTCCGTGGATGCTGACCAGCAGCGTGGTGCCACTCGGCGCGGCTCCCGACCCGCCGGCGCCGCCCCCGGGCTGCTGCGACGCGGAATCCGAGCCCCCGGTGGAGACGTTAGCGACGTGAGACGGCGCCTCGTGCGTTCCGACGATCGCCCGCCGCGCGGGCCTCGGCCCCGACCCCACGCGTCGTGACCCGACGGGAAGCTGACTGTGCATTTCGTTACCTCGGGCAGCGCCCGCGGGTCGACGCCGGCGCGCGAGCTGCGTCACACGGGGCGCGGCGTGCCCCGGCGCGACCAGCGGCCGCATCGCCGACATCGTCGTCGTCCGTGCGGCGCCACGAACGCGACCTTGCGAAGGGTGGTACGGTAGGGGGTTGTGCCCCTAGGTTGTCCCTTCCGAACGCAACCCGCGGGTGCCTTTGTTGGTTCCCAAACCCCTTTTTACCCCCTGCGCGGCCCACAGGTGTCGGTACGAGATCTCCAATTTCTCGGGGACCGTGGGTGTTCCGCCGTGTGTTTCCCGTTTCGCGGACGGAAATGAAACTGCGATCCGACGCGGCAGAATCGCGAAGCGCCGGCCAATCAACGACGTTTCCCACGTCGCCTTTTCCTTTTTGGAGTCACGAACCGTGGCCGTGACTGGGCGCGCTGTGCGGGAAAAAGCGATTCGGGAACCGTCGAAAGGATAAAAATCCTCTCGCGAGAAGCGCAACTTCGGGTTAGGGTCGGTCGGTCGCTCTCCAAGCGTCGATCATCAAAACGTCAATCATCACCCGGGAAGACGCCCAACAACCCCACCCCACCAGAACCTCGAAGCACCATCGGGTCGATCCACTCACCTGGATAGAGACGACGATGACGACCCGCGCGGTGATGACGGGCGTGCGAGCGGCGGCGATCGCGCCTGCCTCGAGCCGCGCCCGCGGTGGCGCACCCTCCTCCTCCTCATCCTCCCATCGAGCCTCCCGAGTCCGCGTTTGCGTCGCCGGGTCGGAGCCGTCGTCGGAGCCGTCGCTTCACCAGCCGTGCCTTCCCGCTTCCCGCCGCGATGCGCTCGCACTCGGCATCGCCGCCCTCGTTTCCGCGTCGTCAGCGCGTCCCTCCGTCGCGGGGGGTGTGCCCACCCTCGCGGAGGTGACCCCGCCGATCGCCCCGGCCGAGGCGCTGACGTCGCTCGAGTCGGGCACCGTCGCGCTGTTCGAGCGTTGCACCCGCTCCGTCGTCAACGTCGTGGACGTCACCGTGCTCTCGGGCAAGGCGATGACCTCCGGCGCGGTCGTGCCCGAGGGTAACGGCACCGGGTTCGTGTGGGACTCCGACGGGCACGTCGTCACCAACTGGCACGTCATCGGCAGCATACTCTCGCAGGTCCCCAAGGGCCGAGACCCGGGCGAGGTCGCGAAGGTCACCCTGGAGGGCGCCGACGGGAGGACGAAGACGTTCCCGGCGACGCTCGTCGGCGCGGAGCGCAGTAAAGACCTCGCGGTCCTCAAGGTCAACGCCCCAAAGGAGTACATCACGCCCATCGCGCGGGGTAAGTCCGACGGCGTCAAGGTGGGCCAGGCCGTGTTCGCCATCGGCAACCCGTTCGGCTTCGACCACACCCTGACCACCGGCGTCGTGTCCGGACTCGGGCGGACGATCCAGAGCCAGGCGGGCAGCCTGATCAGCGGCGGGATCCAGACGGACGCGGCGATCAACCCGGGGAACTCTGGCGGGCCCCTCCTGGACGCGAGCGGCCGCCTCGTGGGGGTCAACACCGCCATCTTCACGAGCACGGGCGCGAGCGCGGGGGTCGGGTTCGCGATACCCGTCGACTTGGTGCAGAGGGTCGTGCCGCAGCTCATCGAGTTTGGGAGCGTGCGACTGCCGAGCCTGAACGTCACCGCCGCGGACCCCAACGTCGGTAAGCAGCTCGGGGTTAAATCGCAGGGCGTGCTGGTGCAGGCGGTTCCGAGCGGCGGGGAGGCGGCCAAAGCGGGGCTCCTGGCGACGCGGCGGGGTCTTGGCGGGATCGTCGCCGGGGACGTCATCGTGGAGGCTGACGGGCGGCGGGTTGTGACGGAGGGCGACCTGGTGGCGGCGGTCGAGGCGCACCAGGTGGGAGAGAGCGTCGTGCTGAAGGTGAGGAGGGGAGAGGGCGGAGACGAACGGGCCGTCGAGGAGGTGACCCTCACGATCAAGCTCGAAGCAGCCGCGGAGCAGAAGTGACGACGGGACGACTCGAAAGATTACACGCGGATGCTTTAATTAAATTAAGCAAAGACGGGGGTTAAGCGGTACAGACAAAGCTGGCAAAGACAGCTGATCACGATTCCTCCTCCGCCGCCGCCGCCGCGCTCGCCTCCGTCGCGTTCTCCTTCGCCACGGCGGTGATGTTCTCGCACTTGTACTTGATGTTCTTCGAGTTGAAGTACGAGTACTCGTTGTTGAACGTGAACACGAGCGTCCCGTCACCGGGGGCCTCCAGCACTTCCGACTTGACCCCAGCCCCGGACTTGTGCTTGAACCTCTTCACCACCGTCATGGGCGTGCCATTGTTGATCCCCCTCTCCCTCAGCACCACGTCCATCTCCACGCCCTGCTCCTCCACCTGCAGGTGCCACGCCACCTTGTCCCCGCGGCTGACCTCCACGTACGCCAGCAGCTTATCTCGCGCCGCGACGTTCGCCGCGATGAGTCCGTCGCCGTCCGTCTTGGCCACCATCGTCTTCTGATCGTTGGGGACGCCGCATATGCACCCCGGCGAACACCTGCAGGTGCCGCCCATGAACGTGGGAATGGTCTCCATCTTTACGTGCTTGGCGAAGGGGCACTTGGAGACGTCACCCTTGAGGGTGTCGCCCGGGCAGATGGCCACCTTGGCTTTGGTCTTGGCGCTGATCAAGCCGCGGACCATGCTCCATATCACGCTGAAGATGTATGGGACGTTGATGAGCACCGCACGGTCCAGAAGCTGCGGGTACAGCGTCTCCGACATCTTGGAGGACTCCCCGAGCACCTTCTGAAACCTCTTGTCAGTCCCGGCCATCAGCGACACGTGATTGAGGTCGTTCACGGTGACGAGCTTGTGAAGCTTTCGCGTCCTGCGCGTCCGCTCGTCGGCGATGAGGAAGCCGATCTCTTTCCTGTACATCATGAACATGAGGACCTCGTCTTTGGTGTGCGCGTCCATCATCGCGGACGGGTTGCTGATCCCCGCGCGTATGCAGTAAACAGGATTTCCCCTCTTGTCCTCGCCGTGGTAGTCCGCCGCGACGAACCGCTCGATGGATGCGAACTTCTTCACCCTCTCCCGTTTGCCCGCTTTCTCTAGCACCTCCGCGTGCTCCTTCCTCCATGACAGCGTCTTCCGCGCAGTGGCCAAGGCTTCGTCGTCCTCATCGTGGCTCAGGCAGAATCTCAAAGCCCAGATGTCGTCGTACGGGGTACCTTCCCCGACAGGGAGCGAGGGTGCGTCGTCCCCGGTCCCGTTCTTTAGGGAAGTCAGGATCTTCTCCACGCGCGCCGCGTTGGCGGCGAGGAGCTCGTCGACATCGAGCAGGGGTTTAGCCAGATCCTTGGCGGGACCCATGGCCGCGACGGGCGCGGCGAGTTTGACGATTGCGGACCACAGCGGACTCGGATCAATCCAGTTGTTTCCTTGAGTTATAGACGGTCGTTTTCCTCTTGTTACACTCGCTGGAGGTATCTATCATGTCTCTCGCAAAAAATTCGCCGGTGCGCCTTAACTTTTATCCAGCTGTCTTCTGTCCTGGCCGCTGGCACCCACGTCAGCCACGTCGCTCAGCACTGGGACGCGCGCCAACGACGCCCGGGCCGCATCTACCGTCCCGTACCGCCATCATGCACTGCATCGGTCGTGTCGCACCGGTGAACGTCGCGCCGATCGCGGCGCCCGGCGCGAAGAGGACCGCCTGGAGGACCGCCGCGGCGCGCCAGCTGTGCCGCGCCGGGTCGTCCGATGAGGACGGCAAAGACGACGATCGGGAGCGACGACCCGCGCAGATGCCCCGTCGCAAACTCATCAACCTCGCCGCCGCCACCACCGCGCTGTTGGTCTCCGATAAGGCGAACGCCAACGAATTCGCGGGCGACGCGGCGATGGCGATCATGAACCGCGTGGGCAAGGTTAGGATGTCCGACGACGAGTGGAGGGCGAAGCTGAGGGACGAGCCGTACGCGTACGAGGTGCTCAGGCACGAGGCGACCGAGCGTCCGTTCAGCTCCCCGCTCAACACCGAGAAACGAACCGGCACGTTCACATGCGCCGGATGCGACGTCCCGCTGTTCAAATCGTCCGCCAAGTACGACAGCGGCACGGGATGGCCGTCCTTCGTGGAGCCCATCACGCCCGCGGCGGTGACGGAGGTGCCCGACTACTCCATCATCTTCCTCCCGCGGACGGAGGTGCGGTGCGCGAACTGCCAGGGTCACCTGGGCCACGTGTTCGACGACGGACCGAGGGATCGGACGGGGCTGAGGTACTGCATGAACGGGGTGTCCCTCCACTTCGAGCCCGCGGCAGACGCCTGAGATTGAGCCGATATCAACCGTCGCGATGTTATGTTTGTATCTTTTCCTTGCTAAAAACGCGTCGACGATCCCAAATCACTTGGCCACGATCGCCTCGAGGGCCTCCTCCACATTCTCATACTTGAACTCGAACCCGAGCTCCCGCGTTCGAGTCGGCAGCACCTTCTGACCGTCCAGGACCACCGTCGCTCCCTCGCCCAGGAGCGCCCTCAGCGCGAGCCCGGGCACCGGCAGCCAGTTGGGCCTGTCGGTCGCCTTAGCGACAGCCTCGCATAGCCCATCCATCGTGGTGGGCACCGGTGCCGTGCCGTTCACCACGCCCGCGTATTTCTTCGGCTCCATCAGCGCGCGAACGAAGAGCTCGACGAGGTCGTCCCTGTGGATCCAGCTCACGAACTGCTTCCCGCTGCCGAGCGGGCCTCCGCCGTAAAGCTGGAACACGGGGAGGATCTTGGCGAGAGCGCCGCCGCCCTTCTCGAGGACGACGCCGGTGCGAACCACCGTCGTGGTGGAATCGCACCTCGCCGCCTCTTTCTCCCAGTCCACGCAGAGCTTGGCGAGGAAATCCTTGCCGGCGCGGGCCTTCTCGCTGAAGCCGGCGTCCGCCTTGGACGAGCCGTAGAATCCAACCGCGGATGAGCTCACCAGCGTCGGGCGCTCGGCCGCGGGCAGGGCGTTGATGGCGTCCACCACCCGCCTCGTGGTGACGATGCGGGACTTGACCAGCGTCTTCTTGTACTCGGCGTTCCACGGGGAGGAGATCGGGGCGCCGGCCAGGTTAACGACGCCGGTGCATCCCTTGACGGCTTCGTACCACTCGATCTTTCCCTTCATGGTGTCCCAGCTGTAGAACTTGGCGCCCTTGAGCGCGGCGTTGGGCATGGCGAGCCTGGCGCTGATGGCATTGCGAGTGAGGATGCGGACCTCGTGGCCGTCGGCCATGAGCCTGTCCACGAGCGCCTTGCCCACGAAGCCGGTGGCGCCGGTGACGGCGACGACCATCTTAGTTTGCTGCTCGGCGACGGGCGCGTCTTCGGCGGAGGCGCGGACCCGCGAGGTCGACGCGCGGAGCGTGCGACGGGCGGGCTGCGCGGAGGCGCCGCGGAGGGGCGCGGCGGCCCGGGAGCGGCTCGAAAGCGCGGGAGAGGCCTGCACGGCGGTAGCGGCGGTCATCATCGCAACTGTGAAAGTGAGACCACGCCGAACCGTCGTGTGGTTGTCGACGGATTACGGGATACTCATACGTGGCCTGTTCCCTGTTCCTCGATGGGTCCACGGTGGTCGGCAGGGTCGGAGCCCGGGCGTCACCACGTTGCCTGTGCGGTCGCGCCTAATTGCGGTTGAAAAAATTCGCTGTCACCACGAAAGCCTCGGGGGAGAAAAGTTCGACGTTAAAAAATGTCGGTTTTCGCGGCAACACACCCAGAGAGACAGCGCGGCGAGCCTGTCAATGCTGCGAACAGTCGTGTCCCGTGTCCTTGCCTCGCGCGCCCCCGCCGCCGCGCGGGCGGGAGGCAACACCGCGTGGCGTCACACCCGTCTCATGAGCACCGAAGAGGAGCCCGCGACGCTCGCCGCGGGCGCCGAAGGCGAGGAGGGCGAGTTCGCCCCGAGCGACGAGATCAAGTTCGAATCCTCCGAGCCCAGGTACATGACCACCCTGACCTTCTCCGAGGCGGGGCTGCAGGCGATGATCAAGAAGGACATCGACAGGGAGAAGGTGCGACCCCAAACCCGCGAGTTCGGCGGGATTCATCGCTCTCGATCCCCGAGCCCCGATCCGGATCCGCAAAATTTCACTCACGTCGTTCGCCCACACACACCAGTGACTCACTCACGTCGTGCCCGTCTCCCAAACGCAGTCCGCGGCGAAGATCATCGGTCTGCTCGGGGGTAGGCTCCAGAGCTACTACGTCACCACCACCGGCGACGCCAACGCCGTGGTGACGTACACGTTCCCGAAGAACCACAACGTGCAGACTCTGCTCTACACGCTCATGGCGTCGGGTTCGTACTCGAAGCAGCAGACGGTGAAGCTCATGACGTGGGAGGATGCCGCCATGTCCCTGAAGCAGTCCCGGGCGATCTACGCCAACGGCGGGGTGAGCTGCAACCTGTCCCTCGCGGTGCCCAAAGTTGACGTGTGAGAGGAGGAGCTTTGAAATCGAGTTGACTTGTATCATCGCCCGGCGCTCCTCTCGTCGTCGCTCTGTTCTGTTCCCAAAGAAACTCGCTTCGATCTGTCTCGCGCGGAAAATCTCTAATTTTTTCGTCCGCACCACCCTTTCTTCCTTCTCCCGTATGGGATTTCACCCTGGGAAGCGACCCCGAAAATCCCTAAAAAGGTTATCCAGATCCGTCCGCCACGTAACACGTAGGTCGTCAATCCGCCCCGCTACACCCCCGCCCCAGATCTGCCAGACGCGCCCGAACCCCGCGAGAGCTTCACCGCGCACACTCTCCGAGTCCGAGTAACCAAGAGACCGCGCTAAACGCAGTCGAGATGGCGGCGCACGTCCGAGCCGGGCCCGTCCTGGTCCGCTGCGCGAGCGAACTCCGCAGGTGTCACTGCCGGTCTTCCTCGCTCGCCGCGGGAGTCTCCCCGTGGCGCCGCGCGGGCGCCGGCGGGCGCCTCCGCGCGCGCGCGTGCGTCGCGGCGCCTCCCGCGGCGTTCGGCCGGCGCGACGCTCCCCGCCGCGACCCCGCCTCCTTCCGCCTCTTCGCGTCCGGCAGCGGCGACCCGGGCGAGTCCGCCGACGACGACGGCCCGCGGGATTACTTCGCGGAACTCTCCTGGCTGCCCCCGCTGGACCCCACGAAGGAGATCGAGGAGATCGACCCGGAGGCGAGCCCGCAGACGATGGTCCTCCCGCTCTTTCCCCTCGGTTCCACCGCGTACCTGCCGCACAGCGACCACATCCTGAACATCTTCGAGCCGAGATACCGGCAGATGTACTCCGACATCCTGTTCAACGGATCGCGCAGGTTCGCCGTGCCGGTGTCCAACCCGGAGACCGGGCGGCTCGCGACCGTCGCGCCGGTGTTCTACCTCGAGGACCTGAAGGAGGTGAGCGAGCAGACCGACGACGCGGTGAAGTACGTGTGCTCTCACAAGGTCATCGGCCGAGTTCGCATCAACAGGACCCTCAACGACAAGGTCTGGGGCGACAGGACCACCTACCTGAAGGCGGTGGTGGAGCCGCTGGAGGACGGCGACGACGACGAGGACCTCAGCACCAGGGAGCGCACCCTCACCGATCGATTCGCGAGCATCATCGAGAACCAGACCAAGCTGCAGGAGCCGGTGCGGTTCACCGAGAATCTCAAGGCGACGCTGAGCGCCGCGCGGGGCGAGGACGGGCTGTGGCGCATGGCGGGGCTGTGGCAGTCGCTCATGCAGAACCGACTCGCCGCCAAGGAGAGCGAGCTCAGCGACGAGATCCAGAAGCTGCTGCGGCAGTACCTGGAGTCCCAGGGGCAGGACATGAGGTCCAAGGTTACCGTCCAGTTTGACTCGCTCCCGGCGGAGATTCGCGCTGAGTTCACTCGCCTGCAGCAGCAGTACAGGGAGGAGAGCGCCGCGATGGTGAGCGCCACTATCTACCCTTTCGTGCTCTTAGTGCAGTGCGACACTCACGCCGAGCGTCTCAGCGTCTTCGGGGAGATGCTGGAGGAGGAGGAGAAGAGGCTTCAGGCGAAAGTCGCGCTGCAGAGTCTCTTCTCCGGCGGGATGGGAGGGGCAGACGCTAAGGGTCTGGACGAGCCCCCGACGGAGGCTTGAGAGCGAGGGACTCATCGATGGAGAGAGGAGAGAGCGCGTGAGAGTGAGTGAGTGAGTTCGAAAAGGGACGGGGATGCGCTCGCGCAACGATTCGGTTTTTGAAAGTTGAGGGGAGTAGCCCCTCATCACTAAACCCAAGGTATTTTTCAATCCTCGCATCGTCACTTGTGATCCTTCATTCCTTCGATGGTGTAGCTCACGCGCGTCGTCCCTTTCTTTACCCGCACACCAGTCACGTCCACTGACCCGATCTCCTTCACGTTCGCCACGTGCGTCCCGCCGCACGGGCATCCCGCGGTGTCCGGCACGATGGTAACGATGCGAGGAGTGGAATCCTTGGGGATGTAGCTCGGGAGCTCCCCCCCACACGCCTCCGCGGCCTCATCGTACCCCATCATCGCCGCCGCGGACCCACCCCCGAGACTGACGAGTTTATTCATCTCCGCTTTCAGATCGGCCATCAGCTTATCCTTGTCCAGTCCCTCCACCTTGCCCGTGTACTCCACGTACGCCTGGTCGGGCTGATGGAGGCCCTTTGCCGGCACCATGACGTCGGGTCCGAAGCCGATGTTGGTCATGGCGACGTCCAGGAGGTGCCCCGCGGAGTGTATCCTGGCGTGAAGTAGCCTCTTGTCGGCGTCCACGGTCACAGTTACCTCGTCGTCGGCGTTGAACGGCGCGGCGCCCTCCTCCTCCAACTCGCCCAGATGCGTCACCGTGCCGTCTTTCGTGGACGCCACCGTGGCGACGGCGAACGGGACCCCACCGGGTCCGACGATGCGGCCGGTGTCCGAGGGCTGGCCGCCGCCCGCGGGGTACGCGACTGTCCTGTCGAGCACGACGACGAAGCGCGCGACCCCGTCGTCCCCGGGATCCTCCACCGGCTCGCAGCTGACGACCTTTGCTTCGCACGAGGTCTGGTAGGTGTCAGAGAAGTACACGAGCTCAGTCTTTGGCGAGGTCATCGCGGCGCGCGCGGGGGAGATGAGGGTCCTTGAGGCTGTGTACGCGCGTGGAGTGGCGCGGGGTGCGAGGGTTGCGATCCGCGGGAGGCGAGAGGCGAGATGAATCGCCTTCGTCGCCATGCAAGGACGGCTCGACCTGGTGGAGTGAACGAGCGAGGGCAGCGAGCGATCTGACCGCAGGAGATCATGAAAAAGGTCACTGCAACCAGTCATCAAGCCCAAACAAAAGGGAATCAGGTGAGGATCACACATGATATTTACGGGTTTGCCAAAGCTCTTGGAGAGTCTCGTCACATGAATAAACGAGGCATGATCAGAAAATATCATTCGGTATACACATATAAAAACGAGGCAAAATATCAAAGCTTCCTGACACTCCAAAGAGGCGTCCATTAGAAAATTAGAAACTCTCCGGGAGGCGCGTCCCAAATTGCGTTGTGATATTAGATATTTTTGCTTTTTGGGTTTCCCGAACCAGAGAGGCGCGTCATTCTCTCGAGGAGGTCGACGCGTGCCGAACGTTCGACGCGAGACAAGAGAGCGAGAGGCTCAACATGAGTTATAACGGGCCGCCGCCGCCGCCGCCGCCGTACGGCTACGGGACGCCGAACATGCCGCCGCAGGTGAGCGGCGATCGCCCGCCCCTCGCGCCGTTGAAAAAAAGTGCTTTCACGCGGTCTGACTGGACAGCGTTGTTGACGCGCGGCGCCGTCGCGACGTCCTCGTCGCGCGCGCGCCCCGTCCGGCCCGTTCCGACCCGCCCGAATCGATCGTAATAGGTCTTTTGAACCGTTTCCATCGCTGACGCTCCGATCCACGATCGCCTCTCCGTCGACGCAGGGCATGTTCCACCCGTCCATGAGCCCCCTCTACGGCAACCCCTACGGAGGTATGCCCCCGAGCATGATGGGGTATCCCGGGCCGGCGTCGCCCGGCGCGTACCCGGGCGGCATGGAATACGACATGATGGCGAGATACGCACAGATCTATAGGGCGCACCAGGCGTCGCAGGCGCACATGGGACATTCCTCCTCCCCGGGCGCGCGCTCGCCCTCCTCCAGCGGCCGGTCCTCGTTTGAGTCCCAGGGGGCCCAACGCGGAGGCGCCGCGGGCGGTGGCGGGGTACCGCCGCCCGCGCCCCCGCCCTTACCCCCCGGCGCCGCGGCCCCCGGGCATCACGTGAACTCGCACGCGCACGTCCCGCAGTACCACCCGCTGACCGCCGAGGCGCTGGCCAGGTACCAGGCGACGTACGCGGGGGGCGAGGAGTACTGGGAGGATGGGGACGAGGACCACGACGGGGGTTCCAACGCCGACTCGAGCAAGCAGAGCGTCGCGCGGAGGAGGCACGCGCGCAGGCGCAGGCAGCTCGCGAGGCTCGCCGCGGAGAGGATGGAGTGGGAGGTTCGCTCCAGGCAGATGGAGAAGGCGCTCATGCAGAAGTCGTCGGCGAGCGGCGACGACGCGGCGCTTCCGGAGAACCTCTTTGCCGATTTTCGCAAGGCGCTGGCGCGCGCGCTGCTGCTCGTGGACGAGGTCGTGGAGCGCGACGACGCCGCGGCGGACGACGACCCGACGGAGGAGAGCACATCCGTGACGTCCCGGACGCTGAGCGAGACGGACAGCGAGGAGCTCGCGAACCAGCTCGTCTCGGAGCTCCTCGGCGCGTCGCTGGAGGATGGGGTCGAGTCTGAGGTGAAAAACGGGGATGGCGCAAGCGTGGATGGCTCGAACGCGAACGACGACGGAACGGAGGCCGGCAAGGCGAAACGCGGCGACGGCGCGAACGGCGCCCCGGGAACGGAGCGGGAGCCGCACGTGCACCCCGCGCGCGTTCATTCGCACGGCGCGTCTAAGAACTACCGCAGGGCTTCCACCGGCGCCATCGGCGCTTCCCTGTCCAAGTACCTGAACTCGTTCGCGCCTACCGCGCGCGGCGACATGTTCTCCCCTTTATCCCACGCGTGCTTCGACTCGTCCATCGCGGGCATCGAGGGCGTGATCGCGCTCGAGCACGGCCTGATCATGGCGCAGGAGAGCGGCCTTTTCTCACCCGGCGAGCTGCTCGTCACGGCGGTGTCCACGAGGGATCTGCTCACGTGTTTCTCCGGCGGGGGTTGCGGCGACGTCATCGGCGCGCCCGCGGAGCGCATGGTGGGCACGTCCCTGATCGCGGGACTGCACGCGGAGGACATTCGGAACCTCGTGTTTGCTTTCCATCTCTTCCCGACCATCTTGCCCGAGATTGAGTGCGAGAAGGGTAAGGATGGTGAAAGGGAATCCAAGGATGGCGGCGAGGGGGTCGGGGCCGGTTTGATGCCGGCGCCCAATTCGGTGAGGCTGCTGCCGCACGGTTTCCTTCGTCGCCGGCACGTCAGCGGGGCGTTCGTCTCCATGGAGCGGCTCGGGGGTATCATCATCACCAACGACGCAGCGGCGGCGGCGAGAAGGGAATTCGCCGAGGTCGCGCCCGCTCCCGAGAAGGGCGAGATTGACGACGGCGGAGACGAAAAGACCACGCCGAAGACGATCATCGCCGCACCCAAGGAGGAGCGTCCGTTCCCGACCGAGGAGGAGATCGCCAAGACCATCGTCGAGGAGCCCACGGCGGAAAAAGCGCCCGAGCCCACGACTGCCGTCGTGTCCACTCCCGCCGGCGACATCATCGTCCCGATTAACAAGTACCACCCCGCGAACAAGAAGGACGCCAAGCCGGCGGGCGCGACGTCGGCGGTGCGATCCGCGCTCTCCGCCCCGTCGACGGTCGGTGCAGGTCGCGCGTCGTCGATGACGGCGTCGGCGTCTCCCTTCAATCCCAACCTGGCGAGGGAGAAGAGCGTGACGGAGGGCGTGCCGGTGACCGGGGCTGGGAAGGCGGTGTCCGCGGTGCCCGGGGGCCCGGTGAACAAGGGGAGGGGCGACGCTAACGGGAAGACGTCCGAGGCTGACCTGGCGTCGCTGGTGACGCACTGCGTGAGGCACGCGAAGAAGGCGAGCACGAGCCCTCGCTCGAGCTTGGACGGCGACGAGCTGCCCGAGGGTATCAAGGACATTCTGTTGCGGCTCACCGGGGAGACGTTCAGCGAGAACACCATTCTGGTGACGATCGAGCGGGTGAGAAGGGTCGGGGGCACGGTGGGCAGCGAGGTGCGGCACAACTCGCAGATGATGGTGGTGTCGAAGCTGCTGAACGATCTGGCCACGAGGAAGCACAGGGCGCTGCCTGAGAGGACGCCTCACACGATGACCGCGTGACGAGGCTGCAAAGGAAGACACAATAAGACCGGAAGGGTCTCTCTATTGTTTATGCACGACCATCATGTTTGTTGCAAAAGATCCGAAAGAGGAAAAGGGAGGAGGACGCCCGGCGATCACGCAAGGGTGTTGAGGTTAGTTCTATTCCATCGAGCTCTCATTTGAATGCAAACGAGTCCTCCTCTAAACATCACATTCCGGGAAGCAGCTCGTCGTCAAGCACGCCGCCCATCCCAAACTCGTCCGACATGACGCTCTGATTCAGCGCCCTGCCGGGTGTCTCCGGCGCGTGCGGCGATTCCTCGTCCGGCGGGAGCCCGCCCTCCGGCATCTCCAGCTTCGCGCGGCCGATGAGCGGCTTCTGCTTCTCGGCGGCGCTCAGCGCGTCGCCGCCGCTGCCGGCTCCCCTCGACTCCGCCGTCGAGAGCTTCTCGTCGTACTCCGCAGCCTCCGACGTCCGTCCCAAGTCCGTCAGGATGTTCACGATGTGACGCAGGCACTCCGCGTTGTCCGGATTCCTCGCGTGGACGCTCTTGTACGTCTCCAACGCATCCGCGAGCTTACCCGCTCTTCGCTGGCAGCTCGCCGCGAGGAGCGGCCACTTGGTATCCCTCGGCTTAACCTCGGACGCGAACGCGAAGAACTCGTGAGCCTTCTCGTACGCCCGCTGCTGCGCGTGATAGGTCCCGAGCCACTCGATGACCGGAATGTTCGGCGGGTAGACCCTGTGCGACTCGTTGTAGCACTGCAGAGCCTTGGCCTCGTCACCCGCCGCGGCGTGAAGCGCGCCGAGCCTCGCGAGCACCCCGGGGTCGGTGGGAAGCCTCGCGTGCAGGAGGTCGAACTGCTTGATCGCCATGGACATGTTCCCCATGAGCTCGCACACGTCCGCGAGCTGCCAAGTGGCCTCAGGGTCGTTCGGTATGATCGAGATTACCTTCCGGAAGTTCACCAAAGCGTCCTGATACTGCTCCAGTCGCTTGTTGACCAAACCCAGGTTGTAGATCGCGTCCACGCAGTCAGCCTCGACGCCCACGGCCTCCAAGTAACAGTCCCTCGCGCCCTCCATATCTCCCCGCTGCAGCATGCAGTTACCCTTGTTCACCAGCGCGCTCGCGTCGTACCTGTTGCTCTCGACACTCATGTCCGCGTACTTCTCAGCGTTTTCAAAATCCCCCTCTGCAAAGTAGAGGAACGACAGGTTAGTCGCCGCCCTCGCCTTCAGCGCGTGCTCCTTCTTCTCGAACTCCTTCAGGGCCCGCTTGCCCTCCTCGAAGTTTGCCCCGCGGCCTCGCAGGTGGGCCAACGCCTGCTCCATCTCCAGCTCGTTCGCGAGAAACTCATACCCGTGCGCGTGCATCTCCTCGAGTAAAAACTCGTACCCAAGCTCCTCGTTGGCGGAAATCTTGGGTCCGATGAGCTTGGCAGCCTGGAGTATCTTGCGCCGCGCCTCGAGCTGCTTCTCGCGCATCATCTGGCGCAACCCGTCGTCGCCCAGGACGTCGTCCGCGGTCGCCCCGCGCCGCGTGGCACCCGGACCCGCGCCGCCAGCTGTGTCGTCGCCGTCCTCGTCGGGCTCGTCCGATTCGTACGCCCGGAGCTTCAGCAACGCGATGAACGCTCGTTTCATCTTGTCCTTGTCGCCCACGGCGTAGTGGCACACGACGAGTTGGAAACCCGTGTGAACGTCCGGTTCATTGTCCATGATCTCGCCGAGGGTGTTCGCCGCGTCGACGTACTGTCCCATGCGGATGAAGGCCATGGCCACGTTGCGCGTGATCTTCATCCGCAGCCAG